>JMBV01000210.1_pt1 | contig 22033 bp, 33 predicted proteins | sample 616531 | NCBI WGS metagenome assembly JMBV01 (sample SAMN02727904, study PRJNA239997) | anaerobic digester metagenome | biome: anaerobic digester; isolation source: mesophilic anaerobic digester inoculated with municipal waste water sludge... | place: Germany: Bielefeld University, CeBiTec ...
GAGTTCCTCCACCTAAGTAAATAGTTTTAATTTTGAAACTTTTAGATTCCCTACTTTTTAAAATTATTTCTTTTTTTTAAAGTATCGAAGTACTTTTCTATTAACTCTAAATTCGTAAATGAGGTATAATCACAGTATAAACACCGCTTTGTACAAAAGGGATATGTATGTAAATTCCTAAATCATTACAGTTCAATAAACAAAGCTCCTCCCTTATTATTTATAAGCAATAGAAATGGGAAACTCATGTTCTCATTAAAAAGATATAATTCATAGTAAACATTTTTTTCCGAATGCAAACTTCGAACCTATGTGCAAAGTTTGTTCAAATATATTAAGTGGAATGGATACACTAAGTTGTGGATAAACATTCTTCTCGATGAGAGTAAAACCGACATTCATAGAATCAATATAATAATTATCGAAATTGATCAATGGAAGTGACACATAAAATCCGTTAGAATACCCTAGATTAAAAGGTAATGTAAAAGGTCTATAGAGTAAAGAACTTATTTCAAATAAATATAAATCGTTTCCTTTTAAAAATTTTATATTACCAACTGAATAAGATGGGATGTTGAATTTGCCAAGAGTTATGTTATAAAAATTGTGAGATAAACTTTTACTTTCTAATCTTTGAAAATTATTTAGAGAAAAAAAACACCAAAAAAAGTTTTTTTTCTAACATATATTCATAACCAACACCAAATTTCTCATTGTAAATAGGTAAGTCAACAAAGGCTTTAAAAAAAGCTTTCCCCAGTTTTTAATTTAATAGTTCTATTTAAGAAAGAGCTTTCCATGTAATGACTTTTGTAATTATAATATTGTAATTCAATGCCTATTCCTTGAAAGCTTGTCGAAAAACGGATAAGTTTAACCCGCTTTGATCTATTTTAGGTTTTATAGGGGAATAATTTACTAAAGAAAAAGATGTTATTGAAATCATTAACATGGCAAGTATTAGTAGGTTATCTTTCAAAAATGATGCCCCCCCCTATTTATCCTCTAAGAATTCTAGAAGTATCTCATTTGCTTTTTGAGGATTAGCTTTTCCTTTTGTTTTTTTCATAACTTCACCAACAAAAAAAACCAAGCAATTTTTTTCTTACCATTTCTGTATTTTTCTACCTCTTGGGGATTCTCTATTATTATTTGTTCAATTATTTTTCTTAGCTCAGATTCATCATCTATTTGTTCTAAACCTTTTTCTTGCACTATAACTTTTGGGCTTTTACCTGTTTTATAAATTTCTGGGAAAATGTCTTTTAATATTTTGGTAGAAATTTTATTTGAATCTAATAGTTCTTTTAATTCTCCAAAATATTCAGGTTTTATCTTGAGGTTTTCTATTTCGTCTTCGTTTTCTTTCATCTCTCTAAGCAAATCTGTCATAATTAAATTGCTTACGAATTTTGCATCTTTGGCATGTATAACACATTTTTCAAAAAAAATCTGATAATTCTTTATTAGAAGTTAATATTTCAGCGTCATATTGAGGAAGATCATATTGAATCATGAACCTTTTAGCTTTTTCTTCTGGCATTTCTGTAATTGTTGAGCGAACGTGATTTATGAATTCATCATTTAGTATTAAAGGTGGTAGATCCGGTTCAGGAAAATATCTGTAATCCGTATCTTCTTCTTTAGTTCTCATAGGAAAAGTTTCTTTTTTTTATTTGAATCCCATCCCCTCGTTTCTTGTACCATCCTAATATTATTTTCTAAAATATTTATAAGTCTTTCTTGTTCATACTCAAGTGCTTTTTCTACAAATTTAAATGAGTTAATATTCTTTATTTCTACTCTTTTGCTAACTTTATTGTTCTCAAGGTCTATTATCGAAATATTAGCATCACATCTAAGAGCACCCTTTTCCATATCGCCAGTCGAAATATCAGCATATCTTAGCAAATTTCTTAATTTTTCCATGAACATTCTCGCTTCACTTGGTGATTCCATATCAGGTTCAGTTACTATTTCTAATAGAGGAATACCAGATCTATTGAAATCTAAAAAAAACTTTCTTGTGCTGTAGATATTTGATCACCTTCATGAAACATTTTGGCTGTATCTTCTTCTAAGTGCATTCTTTTTATTCTAATTTTTTTTACCTTCTATAATTATGTATCCATCACTAACTATTGGATAAAAATACTGTGTAATTTGATAATTTTTAGCTAAATCAGGATAAAAGTAATTTTTTTCTATCGAATCTAGAAATTTTATTTATAGTTCCATTAAAAATTAAACCAGCCTTCACTGCAAGTTTTACTGCCTCTTCGTTCAATACAGGCAAGGTACCCGGATGACCAGTACAAACCGGGCATATGTTCTTATTAGGTAAGGAATCAAAGCTTTCAGTACTACAAGAACAAAAAGCTTTTGTTTTAGTCAACAGTTGAGTGTGTATTTCAAGGCCAATTATTGTCTTATACATTTTTTTTGGTAGCTCCTTTTCTGTACTTTCGTGAATTGTGTATGAAATTTTTAAAAGTTCTTCATCCTTCATTTGTCTTCCAGTTAACTGAATACCAAAAGGAAGTCCTTTTGTAAATCCAAAAGGAATGCTAATTGCCGGAAGTCCTGCTAGATTGGCTGGAATAGTGAATATATCCATAAGATAGTATTCAAGAGGACTTAGTTTTTCTCCTAAACGAGGAGGAATTGATGGAGAAGTAGGTGTCATTATTGCATTATATTCGTTCAAAATATCGTATAATTTTCTACTTATAACATTTCTTACTTTTAATGCTTTAGAATAGTATTTATCGTAATAATCCGAAGATAGATTAAAAGTACCCATTATGATCCGCCTTTTAACTTCAATTCCAAGACCAATCTCTCTTGTTGTTCTATACATTTCACTCAATCCAACGGAAGGGCTTCTTAATCCATATCTAACACCATCAAACTTTGCTAGATTTGAAGAGGCTTCAGAAGGAGCTATGATATAATATACAGCTACAACATATTCTAATTCGGGAATATCTATGATTTCTATTTTTGCTCCTCTCTGCTTTAGAAAATTTACTGCTTCATAAAAACTATTCCTAATTGAGGCATCAAGTTCTGTATCATAGACTATTTTGGGATACATATTTTAATTTTTGATAAATCTATTTCTAAATTATCTGTAAGATCAGTAGTATGATTAAGAGTAGTTGAATCTTTATCATCTTTTCCTTTCATGGTTTCCACTACCAAAGCTACATCTTTTACAGAATTAGCTAAAACTCCTATTTGGTCTAATGAGGAAGCAAAAGAAGTAACTCCATATCGTGAAATCATTCCATATGAAGGCTTAAATCCGACAACTCCACAAAAAGCTGCAGGTTGTCTAACAGATCCGCCTGTATCAGTACCCAAAGCAAATGGAACATATCCTGCACTGACTGCAGCTGCTGATCCCCACTACTTCCTCCTGAGACTCTGTTAATGTCATATGGGTTTCTAACTGGACCAAAATATGAATTTTCATTAGTATTTCCCATAGCAAACTCATCCATGTTTGTTTTACCAACTAAAGAAAAACCTGCTTGCAAAAGTTTTTCAACGGCTGTAGCAGTATATGGGGAGATATAATTTTCGAGTATTTTTGAGGCATTAGTAGTCTTTGTACCTTTTACTAATATGTTATCTTTAACTAAAAACGGTATGCCAAAATATTTACCATTTTTGTTACCTTCGATTTTTTTTCTATCCTCAAAACAGAGTTTAGTGTTTTATCTTTTTCTATTATTCTTTTGATACTTTCTTCTATTACATTTTTTTCCAATTAACTCTTCAATAGTCAAAAAAAACTCACCTCATTTTAAAAGGATTACAATTTGACAACATTATTTTAAATGTCTAATATATTAAAATGACTTTTTTTAAATTAAAATGTAAAAACGAAAATCAAAAATTATTAACATAATAAAACTTAAAATAATTAAACCATATGCAATGTAGGAGAGAATTTTCCATACTTTGTAGCTAGTTTTTGTATAACGTATAGGAGTAAGCCATCCAAATGTAAATCCTACAGCCAACCCTCCCAAGTGTGCAAAGTTGTTTATATTTGCACCGGGTAAAAATCCCCCCCAAATTACGTTTATTAAAATAATTGGGAGAAGAGCTGTACCTGTTATTGGCTTAAGTATAACTGGGGTATCATGTCTAAAGCCTGCTCCAAAGAGCAAACCTATTAAGCCAAATATAGCTCCCGATGCTCCTACTGAGATAGCATATGGTATGAAAAATGAGTCAATATATTACCAAAGATACCTGACAACATGTATATGGTTATTAATCGAGAGGGTCCATAGGCCCTTTCAACAATATTGCCAACATAAAATAATGCCATCATATTAAAAAAATATATGAAAAAGCCCTCCATGTACAAACATAGAAGTAATTAACCTGAACCATTCCCCCCCATTGAAATTAGATTTCCAATTTGTGCCCCCCCAAAAAGTATGTATATCCGTGGGTTGGAAAAGGCCTTGAGCCCACCAAATAAAAACATTAAAACAAATACGATTACATTTATCATTATTAAAAAAACTTGTCAGGCTTCTTTGCCTCATTTATATTCTTCCTTTCATATAGAGAATTGTTATTTTTCACGAAGTGTAATTTTTTTTCCTTTTAGCTGTTCTAAAATATGTCGTTCAATGTCATTTACTTCCTCATCAGTCAAAGTTTTAAATTGTGAACGATATACAACTGATACTGTTATACTAATATGATTAGGAGAGATGTTTTTACCTTTGTATACATCAAAAATTTTGTATTGTTCGATTATTTCTCCAGCATTTTCAATGATTTGACTAATTTCTTTAAACTCTACGTCCATAGGAACTAAAAATGCATACTCTCTTTTTATTGCAGGGAAGTCAAATCTTCTAATCATTTTTTTGGGATTCTTTTTATTACTAAATAAAAAGTCTAAATTTATTTCACATATATATATAGGATCTTTTATTTCATATAAATTCTCTGCAATCTCAAGATCTAATAGTCCAATATATCCTATTTTTCTTTGTTTAAATATATGTCAGCACTTTGTGAGTTCATAAGCCCCTGTAAGGAGCTTCTTTTATAATCTAATTTTAGATTAAATTCACTAACTACGTTTTCTAATGAACCTTTTACTGTGTAGAAGGAGACAGATCTCTTGTCAGTAAAATCCTCATCATTTTCTCTTCCAATAGCTACAAACGCCAGGTTTGTAAATTCTTTTGCACCAGTTGGACTATTATCATCCTTCATAAAAACTTTATCAATTTCAAAAAGTTTTATATCCTTATTTTGATTTCTATAATTAAAAGAAGCGGACTCTAAAATACCATATATTAATTTTGAGGAAATGTATTCATATTCTGAAGAAAGAGGATTTATAATTTTCAAATCTAGATTTTCATCCATCCACATTCTTTTCGCACTGTTAAGCGGAAAAGTTTTTGCTTCATGATATCCGTTAGAAAGCATTATATCAGTAATGCGTTCTTTAAAAGAAACAAATTCACCCCCCCTACTTCCAATTAATCCTTTTATAAATGGAAAACGCGAAGGAATGTTCGAATAACCATAGATTCTTCCAACTTCTTCAACCAAATCAATTTCTTGAGTGATATCTGGTCTATTTGTAGGAACAGATATATTCCAACCGTCTGGTAAACTGTAAAATTTATAATTTAATCTTTTTAAAATCTCAGAGACTGTTTTTTTTCTTCAATACTAATTCCTAATCTATTTTCTAAATACTTTCTTCTTAGCAATATTTTCAGTTCTGGAATTTCTTCAGGATAGACATCGGTAGCAAAAGTATCCACTTCTCCACCAACCAATTCGGAAATTAATTTTATTAATCTGCCCATAACTATTTCCGCATCGTTTGGATCAACCCCACGCTCAAATCTGTATGAAGAGTCTGATACGATTTTATGGTAACTTGAAGAAAGTCTAATATTAATTGGGTCAAAATAGGCTACTTCTAGAAGAATTGATTTAGTGTTTTCATTTATTCCACTTAATTCTCCACCCATAATTCCGCCAAGAGCCAATATGTTCTTTCCATCTGTAATAAGCGTTTCTTCTCCCATCATAATATATTCTTTGCCATCTAATAATAATACTTTTTCGCCTTTGAAGGCTTTTCTTACTATTATTTGACCTTCGATGAGATCTAAATCAAATGCATGGATAGGATGACCAGTTTCTAACATCACATAGTTGGTTATATCTACAATATTATTAATACTTCTGATGCCAGCACTTCCAAGTTTTTTTAATTAGCCATAAAGGTGAAGGTCCAACTTCGATGTTTTTTTACTACTATTGCCATATATCTTTTGCATTTATTGTATTGTATTTCAACAGGAAACCCTTTACCTTTTTTTGATTTGTGTATAATCAATCATCTTGAAATCTTCTCCACAACCTATCGCCTGTAATTCTTTTGCGACACCTAAATAAGACAGTAAATCTGGTCTATTTGGGAGAATCTCTAAATCAATTATTTCATCAGTTAACTCAAAAAAATCAACAAAATCTGTTCCTATCTCAACATTGTCTATTATTTTATATATTTTTTCTGCTTCTTCTGAGATACCCAGCTCTTTTAAAGAACACATCATACCTTGTGAAATAATACCTTTAAAAGACTTTTCTTCAATTATGGTGCCATCATTTAAAACAGCTCCTGGAAGAGCCACTGGAACTTTATCCCCCCCAGTTTTACTGTTGGATCTGCGGTAACCAAATTTATTTTGCATTTTCCTATATCAACCTTACATATTAAAAGATTATCTATTTCAGGATGTTGCTCAATATTAGTTATTTGTCCTACAACTATGTTAGAAACCTTGTCTCTAATTACTTCATAAGTTTCAACATCAGTTGTATGCAATTTAAGTTCTTTTACTAATTCTTGAGTATCCTTTGTAATTTTTATATATTCTTTCAACCAATTTAATGATATCTTCATTCATTTTAAGCACAGGATACTCCATCCTCTATAGGGTGGAGATGAATGTGCCATTTCCTCCTTTCAAATAAAAATGTTTTGACTTTATTAATATATGTCAGTTTCTTATAACTGGCACTTCTATGAATTATAGTACCTTCTAACTTTCTTAAATCAAAATATCTACTTAAACGTCTACCAAATATAAAACTTTCTTGTCTTTTGAATCTTACCTTGTCAAACAATCTGAATCCTTTTACCAAATATGGAGCCTGATTTAATTTCTTTTTACCACCTTTCAAGATATTCGCTTTGTGTATCTGCCTATTGTGTTTCCTCACTTGTTTAATGAAATACCAACAATCTAATTTTTAACGTTAGGATTGCTGCTAATACATAAAGCATCTATCCTGCAAATTTTCTCTTCCTAAAGAAAGAACTATATTTCAATGAATCTTATATCATTTTTATAAAATTCCCTCATTTCTGGTACATTATATTTTAACAATGCAATTCTTTCCACACCCATTCCAAATGCAAATCCTTGCCAAACGTCAGGATCATAATGGACACTTTTTAATACGTTAGGATGAACTAAGCCCGCTCCCAAAATTTCAATCCAACCAGAATTTTGCAAATGTTGCAACCTTTCCCTTCACAAAAAATACAACTTATATCTACCTCAAAACTTGGTTCTGTGAAAGGAAAATAGCTTGGTCTTAAAAGGATGGTAACTTTATCGCCAAATAATTTTTTTGCTAAGTATTCAAGATACATTTTAATATGAGCAATAGAAACATTTTTATCAATAAACAATCCTTCTACTTGATGGAACACAGGAGAATGAGTTGCGTCAAGTTCGTCTTTTCGATACACTCTCCCTGGAGAAATAATTGCTAAAGGAGGTTTATTAGATAGCATAGTTCTTATTTGAACAGGTGAGGTATGAGTTCTTAAAAGATACTTTTTATCATTAGATAAATAAAAAAGTATCCTGCATTTCTCTAGCAGGATGCCATTCTGGAGTATTAAGGGCATCAAAATTATACCATGAGTTTTCTATTTCAGGACCTTCAGCAACTGAAAATCCCATCCCAACAAAAATTTCTTCTATATCGCGGATAGTCTTACTTATTAAGCTAATTTTTCCAATTTTTCTCTTTGAACCAGGGATAGTAACGTCTATCCAACTCTCTTTTTCTTTTAATAATCGTTCTTTTTCTTTTAAAATGATCAATTTTTCTTCAAAAAAATTCTTCTATTATATTTTTAAGTTCATTTATGTTTTTTTCCAAAGTTCTTTCTTTGTTCCTCATCAAGTTCTTTTAGATTTTTCATTAAAGATTTTATTATGCCATTTTTGCCTAAATACTTAGATTTTAAATTTTGAAAACTCTGATAATCATCAATTTTTCCAATTCGTTTTTAATTCTTTGGCTATTTCTTCAATGTCTTTTATATTATGATTCATTTAATTCCTCCTATTATAAGTTTAGATCTTTGAAATGTTATCACAAAAAATATTATCACAGTATACATAACAATTATACCAATTTTTTTTGAAAAATGATTTAATAACTAAAATTCATAAAATTTAAGATTTATAAAAAAAATAGTCGATAAATAATATAACTGAATCATAAATTTTGTAGAATTCTAAAAAAAAGGTATGGCTTAAATCAATTTTTAATGTAGTAAAGCCTTTTTATTTTTTTTCTTTTCAAATTACAGCATACTTTTTTTATCAAATTAGAGAAATAGTTCAAGTAATTCATTTAGGGACTTTAGCAATGAAGGTTTTCTAAAGAAAGCCGGGTTCATTTTATTGGTAGGATTTTAAATGCAGTATAATTTCGTTAAAGGAGGAATCGTTAAATGAAACTTTCTACCTATACAACACTTATTGAGATATTGATTGTAGTTTTACTTACTTGTTCTTTACTGTTTGTTTCAATGAATGTAAATAAAAGTTCGACTTCTGAATTGCTTGATCTTACATATTCAAAACAACTTGAGGGAGCAATTAATGTTTTTAAAGAGTATATCAATCAAAGTTATGGGAGTTTACGGTTGACAAACGGCGTTTTAGTCGATAAAGACGGGAACCCTGTAAAAGAAAGATATGAGGTTGTTGATAAGGTTAGTAATCATATGAACGTAGTAGCTACCATATTTCAGATTCAGGGTAACGATTTTGTTCGTATATCAACATCAATAAAAAAATAAAGATGGAACAAGAGCAGTAGGAACTTTCCTTGGAAAAGATAGTGCTGCCTATAATTATATAATCCAAAAACAAAGATACTTGGGTGAAGCAATAATACTTAATAATGATTATATAACACTTTATGAGCCTCTATTAGATGAAAATAATAATTTAATAGGTGTGCTTTTTGTCGGTATATCAATGGAAGAATTTAACAATTTAGTTGCCCAAAACGACTCCTATTTTCTTAGAAGATTTCTATTTTCGCATTGATAATTTCTATAGCAGCAATTATACTATCTTATTTTTTTTAATAAAAGAAGTTCTTATTAAACCTTTTGGTCATATCTCAGAAATTGTTTCAAAAACATCTGAAGGTGAATTAAATTTCAAATCTAATGTAACATTTAAAGCAAAAGAATTTCTATCCTTAAAGACTGCTTTAGAGAATATGCAAGATGATTTGGCTCGTTTAGTTACTGGTATATCGAACAAATCTGATCAAATTTATGATTTATCACAAAATTTAGCAGGTACTTCTCAAGAATTGAGTTCTACAACGGAAGAATTTTCATCTCAAATGGAAGAAATTAACAGATCTGCTCAGAATGCTTCTTCGTCTATACAGGAGGTAACAGCTGGTGTAGAAGAGGTCTCGGGGGGGAGCGCTCAAAATGTGTCTAAATCTGCCTTGGACCTAGCTCAAAGGGCTGAAATAGTTGATAATGCAGCTAAGGAAGGTGAAGAGGCGGTAAAATCCATAGTTGAAGTTATTCTTCAAACTAAAGAGAAAGCTAACATTACTCAGCATGCTGTAAAGAGCTTATCTCAAAAAGCAAAAAAAATATAGGTGAAATAATCCAAGTCATAAACTCTATAACAGAACAAACAAATTTATTGGCTTTAAACGCTGCTATTGAAGCAGCTAGAGCCGGAGAGGCTGGAAAAGGTTTTGCAGTAGTTGCTGATGAAATAAGAAAACTAGCTGAAGAAAGTAAAAAAAGCTACAGATAAGATTGCACTGATGTTAGATCAGATACAAGAAGGTGCTCAACAAGCAAATTCTGCTACAGATGATACAGTAAAAGTAGTAGACGAGGCCAGTGAACAATCCGTATTAGTAAAAGAAAAGTTTTCAAATATATTAAAAGAAATTGAAAGTATTAATTCAATGATCGAAAGTTTAGCTGCAAGTGCACAGGAGCAAAGTGCTGCAGCACAAGAAATGAATAGTGCAATGAATACAGCTACTGTTTCCATAATGAATATAGCTCAACAGATAGAAGAAATGACGCAAGCTATAAAACAGCAGGCAGATATGAGCCAAAATGTAAATAATTTAAGTGAGGAATTAAAAATCATAGCAGAAGATTTAGTAGCTCAGGTACAATATTTTAAAATATAAGATTAAAAGTAAAAAGATAGGTAGGAGCTAGTAACACTTCCTACCTATCTTTTTATAGTTTTACTCCAAATTAATATAATTGTTTTCAAAATTTAAGTTTTCAAGACTTGTAATTATATTAGAAATCTTAGATCCACTTGCTTTTTCGTTTGATAATTTATAAATCTCCGAGTCATTTAAGTCTATGTCGATTCCATTTTCGTTTATCACTTTTGTCACAGTTTTCTTTAGAAGTTCAGTTGAGTCTGTTATTACAAAAATACTTCCATCTTTTTTTGTAAGATTCAACAAAACTAGCAATATTATCCAATTCTTCAGATACTATTTCATTTTTTTTGTAGCACCAATAAATATTAAATGGCGCCTTTTAGGCTTTTTTTTCAAGATATTATAGATACTATCATTCCAAATTTCAGGCACTACCATATGTGTATAAGATCGTCCGATCCAGTTTGTCCCGTTGGCAATTAATCCGTTTATTGTAACTTTTTTTCGCATATTTCTCGGGTTCACAAATTAGTTTGAAAAAGTTTCTTGTTAGTAGTTTTGGTTCATTAGTATATATTCCTAACGTTTGACCTTTCTCTAACCTTATTGAAGGAAAAGAGATCGAGGGTTCAACAATGTCTAAAATAAAACCGTCAGAATGAGAGTCTTTTATCATCTTATGCACCTCTGCCAAAAGAGTTTTTAATACTTGCAACTATCTCTTTAGTATCAAATTTATTAATTTGAGATGTATCAATGGTTGTAAACGTGTCATTTCCTAGGTATATTGCAGGTTTCGAGTCAATTAAAACATTTTTAGTTGGATGAACAGAAACAACTCTCCCAACAACGAAATCATGATCACCTGTTTCAAAAAGATTCTCAAGTTTGCATTCCATTGCAAAATAAGCTTCTTCAACATAAGGGGGGGTTTTCACCACATCAGAATCTTTCAATTTTAAAGAGATTGCGGATACTTTATCGCCTTCTCTACCAGAAATTCTTCCTAATTTAACGGCCAAATCGCTTTTTTTTCCAGAGACAAAAAAAGATACTGTAAATTCTTTTTCTTTAACTATTAATTGGTAAGTAAATCGGTTCTTACGGATTGCAAATCCAAATAGTGGTGGGTTTGAAGATAAAGGGGTAGACCATGCTACGGTCATCGAATTAACTCTTGATTCACTCTTTACAGTTATTAAGCAGACGGGCAGTGAAATATTTTCGCTAAATCTATTACAGTAATCCATATTGATACCTCCCAAAGAAATTATACCACAATCAAAAAGTTTTTGTTTGAGTATGTATATTCATTAACAAAGCAAAAAAACAAAAGGGCTTTCGCCCTTTTTTTTGTTTTGAGAAGTACTTATTAGTTTATATACAAATGGAATTAAAACTTAAAACCGGCTTTTATCATAGCGTCTTTAACTGCCTCAATGAACATATTAGAACTTCCTGTAGCTCCAGTATAAGTATCAACTGGGACAGTTCCCTTTTCCAAAATTCTTTCTGCAATAACTACTTTTGCTTCATGAAATGCTTCCCAAGGATAAGTTTCTTCTGTTTTTGGTTCTCCTGTGTTATAAACATCTCTGTATTCGTTTAAGACTACACTAACCAACTTTCCATCTTTTACTTCTATTATTGCATTTGCCCTGTCATTTCTTTCGGAAATTTGCGAATGACCCACATATTTTCCATCTATTACTCCCTCAAACCCTTCAGCACGTTTCAAAGCTCTTTCAACTGCTTGAATGGCCATTTCAGAAGAGTGTGTTGCACCTGTATAAGTATCTATTTTAGTACCATTTGCCTTAACAAATCTCTTTGGTAATTCCTTCATTGCTTCGTGCCATGGTTCCCATGGGTAAGTTTCATCCTTTGCGAATCCTGTTGTGTTAATGATTTCCTCTAATGTGACCTCAACTATTTTACCTTTTTCAATTTTTACAACGGCCTTTGTGTAGGTTCTATCGCTTGGATCGGAATAACCTACGTAAGTTCCATCATTCCACTTTGCTTTTCCAAAGAGAGCGGCAAAACTCATTGAAACCATTAATACTACTACTAACATAACTGACAAAACTCTTTTTTTTGTTCATTGAATCTCAGCCTCCTTTTATTTGTGCGATATTTAACAATATGATTATAAATTTAATTGCTGTTGCTCCACTTATTTTTTTTCCTTTATACATTTATAATTTTATCAGAACTTTGTATATGAGTCAAGGGTTTTTATGCTTTTTAGTGTATATAAGAGTTGTACATTTATAAATTTTTATTGTATCAATGGTTAAATTTAATCATTTACATTCCTTTGAGTCATGTACAATAAATGTCTAAATTAAATGGTATAATTAATAATAAACAGAAAAAGTCACAGGTAAGGAGTACAACATGGTTGAGTTAATTTCATTATGCACATCTGGGTTGGAGGCAGCTCCAGCTTATGAAATAAAGTCTCATGGTTATAACATTATTGATTCAATGTCTGGTAAAGTAAAATTTTCTGCCCCTCTTGAAGATATTCCGAGTATATTAAATAATTTTAGGACTGTTGATAGGATATTAATAAAAGTTGGAGAGTTTTATTCAAATAACTTTGATGATCTTTTTGATAAAGTTTATAATCTTAATTGGGCGGAATATGTTGAAAAAAAATGGAAGATTAGTTGTTGAAAAAGTTAAGATAACAAATTCTGATTTATCAGCAACAGGTGCTGTGGCATCAATTATCAAAAAAAGCAATATATGAAAAACTCAAAAGTAGCTACAAATGTACAATTTGGGAAGAAAACGAGGTAATTTACCCTATCTATGTGTATTTAAAAGATAATGTAGTAACAGTTGCCCTTGATACTGTTTATAAAGAATCACTTGCTAAAAGAGGTTATAGAACGCAACATGTTAGTACTTCCCTAAGAGAAACGATAGCTGCGAGTATGGTTCTTCTATCAAAGTGGGAAGCAAAATATACTTTAATAGATCCTTTTTGTGGTTCAGGAACAATTCCAATTGAGGCAGCCTTATATGCAAGTGGTAAATCATTAAAAAAAAGAATATGTATGCGAAAAATGGAGAATATTTAATGAATTTAGGCATAGTTTTTACCCATATTTTGAGCCAGAAGAAATAAATTATAGAATATATGGATACGACAAGAGTTATAAAGCAATTTCTATTGCAAAAGAAAATGCGTCTTTAGCGAACGTTAAGATCCATTTTGAAAAAAAAGCAATGGAATCTCTAGAATCGTCAAATGATGAAATTTATTTTATTTCAAACTTACCATATGGTATGAAAGAAAAAGATAATACAAAAGATACTTATAAGAAAATGAGACATTTATTGAGAGCTTTTCCAAATGGAAAGTTTTATTTTATAACTCCAGAGTCTAATTTTGAAGAATACTTTGGAAGGAAAGCAAATAAAAAAATTTAAATTTCAAAACAGTGGTATCTGGGTATGGTTCTATATGTTCTATCAATGAGGGAGGAATGAAATGAATATTGAAAGTCTAGTTGTTGAAAAAGCAATGAAGGCAAAACAAATATGTACTGAATTTGCTTTGATTTCTGATGCAGATAGAAAAAAAACATACTTAAATATATAGCGAATGAATTAAGAGAAAAAGTGATTACATTTTATTAGAGAATCAAAAAGATTTATCCTTAGCTAAAGAAAAGGGAATTACTGAGGCTTTATTGGATAGGCTTAAATTAAATGAAGAGCGGATATTTAATATATCTAATAGTGTTGAAAAGGTTGCTAATTTGCCTAGTACATTAGGTGATATTAAGACTATGTGGAAACGTCCTAATGGTTTAATGATAGGTAAAATGGTTGTACCTTTAGGAGTAGTTGCTATTATTTATGAAGCACGTCCCAACGTTACAGTTGATGCAGCAGCTTTATGTATAAAATCAGGCAATACAGTTATTTTAAGAGGAGGATCTGAAGCCATAAATTCTAACACAGCTTTAGTAAACGTTATACAAAACGCAATTGAAAAAGCAGGTTTTTCCAAAGAAATTGTTCAATTCATTGATGTGACTGATAGAAAAGCAGTTGATGAATTGATGAAATTATATCAATATATAGATGTTCTGATCCCACGTGGAGGTCCTTCACTAATAAACTACACAATCGAAAATTCTAGAATACCTGTAATACAAACTGGAGCAGGTAATTGTCATGTGTATGTAGATAAAGATGCGGATATTAATAAGGCCTTAAAGATAGTAGAGAATGCTAAAATAAGTAGACCTTCGGTATGTAATGCAGTGGAAACTATTCTTGTACACAACGATATAGCTAATGAATTTCTTAAAAAAATTATACCTTTTATTAAATAATAAAGTTGAGTTTAGAGGGTGTAAAAAAAACCTTAAAAATTTTACCTCAAATAAAACCTGCAACCGATAAGGACTGGGAAACAGAATATTTAGATTACATCCTAGCAGTAAAAATAGTCGAAGATGTTGAAGAGGCTATTAAACATATAAATACATATAGCTCAAAACATTCTGAAGCCATTGTTACAGAAAATTATATAACAATCAGAAAATTTTTGAATGAAATTGATGCTGCTGCAGTGTATGTTAACGCTTCAACTAGGTTCACCGATGGAGAGGAATTTGGTTACGGTGCAGAGATGGGTATTAGTACCCAAAAGCTTCATGTTAGAGGTCCTATCGGTATAGAGGATCTCACTACATATAAATATGTTATTTTAGGTAATGGGCAGGTCAGATGAAAATGGACAAAAAAATTATGCATAATAGGTTTAGGCAAAATGGGAAGCACTTTAGCAAAAGGCTTGATTAATGCGGGAATTTTGAAAAAAGAACAGATAGTTGGTACAGATATTTGTGTAGACAATTTTGAAATGAACCCTGTATATTGCAATATTGAGACTTTGAATGATAATATCAAGGCTGTTCAACAATGTGATATAGTTCTTCTATCAGTTAAACCTCAGGTAATTGATAAAGTATTGAAAGAAATTAGTTCCTTTTGTAAAGACAAAATAGTTATTTCTATTGCAGCTGGGATAACCATTGAACATTTAGAAAAAGCTTTGCCTTCATCCGCAAAAATAATACGTGCAATGCCTAATACTCCAATATTGGTTGGAGAAGGTGTAATAGCAATAAGCAGAAACAAGAATGTGTCTGATGAAGAAATCAGTATGGTTAAAAGGCTTTTGGAAAGCGTTGGTAGAGTCTATTTAGTAGAAGAAGATATGATGGATGTTATAACAGCTTTAAGTGGAAGTGGTCCTGCTTATGTGTACATTATTATTGAAGCCTTAGCCGATGGAGGAGTTTTAATGGGGTTACCTAGAGATCTTTCCTTAGAATTTGCTGCAAGAACAGTTTTAGGGTCTGCTAAAATGGTACTGGAAAGCAATAAACATCCTGGCGAATTAAAAGATATGGTTACTTCACCTGGGGGAACTGCTATTAGAGGGATTGAGGTTTTAGAAAATCGGGGGTATTCGTGGGATAATAATGAATGCAGTAAAGGAAGCAGCAAACAGATCTCAAGAAATAAATTCACAAAGAGGTGTTAAATTTGATAGATAGATACTCAATAAGTCCTATTAAGGATATTTGGACATTAGAAGCACAGTATAATAGATGGCTCGAAGTAGAACTCGCTGTAATTGAGGCATTTGAACAATTAAATATTGCTCCTCAGGGGACCGCCTTAGAAGCAAGGCAGAAGGCAAAGATTGATGTAGAAAAAAATTTTGGAAACTGAGAAAGTAGTTGATCATGATGTGATAGCCTTTATAAAAGTTGTTACAGAATATATGGGTGATGCTGCTAGATATTTTCATATGGGTTTGACATCCTCTGATGTGGTAGATACTGCAAATGCTTTGGCTATTAAAAGAGCTGGGGGGGAGCTCATAGAAAAAGAGCTAGATAATTACATCAACTCTTTGAAAAAAACTGGCTTTAAAGCATAAATATACAGTGATTGTAGGTAGAACTCATGGAGTTCATGCAGAACCAACTTCTTTTGGTTTAAAAATATTAAGTTTCGTGTCGGAGTCAGAAAGAAATAAAGAAAGGCTAGAAAAAGCCATCTTTGATATTTCACAAGGGAAAATCAGTGGAGCTGTTGGAAACTATGCAAATTTAGATCCTCAAGTAGAAGAAATAGCCTTGAGAAAGTTAGAACTCCGACCTTGCAAAGTTTCAACACAAGTCGTCCCACGAGATCTTCATGCAGAATTTTTTTTAGCGTGTTAGCGTTAATTGGTGCTTCTATTGAAAGATTTGCCATAGAAATAAGACATCTTCAAAAAAACTGAGGTATTAGAAGTAGAAGAGCCATTTAAAAAAAGGGCAAAGAGGATCTTCTGCAATGCCTCATAAGAAAAATCCGATTTTATGTGAACGGTTAACAGGAATGTCTAGGATGTTAAGATCTTATGTATCTGCAGCTTACGAAAATATTTCTTTGTGGCATGAGAGAGATATTTCCCATTCTTCAGTTGAAAGGGTATTCATGACAGATGCTACTATTTTGGCTTATTATATGTTAAATAAAGCAAATTTTTTTGGCAAGCAATTTGGTAGTGCATGAGGATGCAATGAAAGAGAACATTGAAAAATCTTACAATTTAGTGTATTCACAAAGAGTACTTTTGAAGCTTGTCGAAAAAGGATTCAGCCGAGAAGAAGCTTATGAATTAGTGCAAAATATGCAATGAAGGCATGGGATCAAAAGAAGAATTTTAAAGATCTACTTTCCCAAGAAAGTCGAATTCTCGAAAATTTGTCTCAAGAAGAGTTTGAAGAATTATTTTCACCACAATATTATTTAAGAAACATAGAAGCAATTTTTAATAGATTTGACTTTAGTTACCTTTGAAAGTCCAATTTGTTAAGAAAGGAGGAAGGCGACTCCCTTTTTCTATAATTAATGTTTACAAAACTAAGGGCTATTTCGCCTAAAAATTTTATGAGAAAACTAAAATTAAGTGATTTCTCAATAAATATACCTGAAATAAAAGTAGAGAATACACAATCAATAAAAGTAGGGTCATATCAAGATTATACGATACAAAAAGATGCATGTGAGATTATTGATTTTGCGTTAAGAAGCTCTAACAATTCAAACAACATATTTGTGGTTGGACCTACAGGTAGTGGTAGAAGAAGTATGACTCGTAAGATTGTAGAAAAAAATTGCTTTAGGTCAAAAAAACTCCTCCAGATGTAATGTACGTATTTAATTTTCTAGAGGAAAGGAAGCCAAAACTTTTAAGATTGCCTGCAGGAGAAGGAAAAAAAGTTCAAATCTGAATTACAAAATATTATAGATTCATCTGTTCAGGTATTGAACAAGACAATGGCTACAGAAGAATTTCAAGACCGCTTGAGTTCTTTAGAAAGAGAATATAATGCTCAAAGAGAACAATTATGGAACGATTTAAGAAAAGAGGCTCAAAATTTAGGCTTCATACTCGAAGCCTCACAAAGAGGTATTATAAGTGTCCCTATCTTTAATGGAAAAAGGCTTACTCCTCAAGAATTTGAAGGTCTTCCAGATGAAATTAAAGAACAGTTTAGAAAAACTCTGAAAGATTAATGCAGTTAATCGAAAGAACTATGTCAAGAATAACTCAACTAGACAAGGAGTATTGGGAGGAGGTTAAAAATCTAAGAAGGTATTGGGCTACTTTTAGTTTAAGTAAACTTTTTGAACCTTTAGAAAAAAAAGTATTTGAAATATTCTGATGTTTTGAATACCTTCAACTCTTGAAAGAAGATATGGCTACTCACCTATCGCAATTAACCTCTGATAATCAAAATATTATTAAAGCGCTTAAAGAAAAGAGGTATGCTGTTAATGTTTTAGTTGATAATTCTTATCTTCAAGGTGCCCCTGTTGTTGAGGAAGATAACCCAACTTTTTCAAATCTTGTTGGAAGAATAGAATATTATTCACAGATGGGATTTCTTCATACAGATTTTACTATGATAAAACCTGGTGCATTTCATAAAGCAACTGGCGGTTATCTAATAATGGAAGCTGAGAAAGTTCTTAGGAAACCTTATTCTTGGGAAGTCTTGAAGCGAATTTTGACAGAGAATGAGATAAAAATTGAAAATATTCAAGCTGCAGAAGGTTATTCAAGTGTAGAAACTTTAGAGCCAGAACCTTTACCTTTAAATATTAGAGTTATATTAATTGGTGAAGAATGGGTTTACACAATGATGAGAGCATACGATAGCGAATTTGAAAAATTATTCCCAGTAAAATCACAATTTGACTATGAAGTAGAATTAGATGATGAGAATATAAATAAGTTTATGGCGTTTTTAAGTAATGCTGTTCAAGAAAACAATCTTTCACATATAACAAAAGATGGGGGGGTAGAAGAGATAATAAAATATGCATGCAGGATTAATGGAAGTAATAAAAAAAATTTCTTTGAAATTGGGAGAACTAAAAAAAATCTTTTAATAGATGCTTATAATTTTTCTCGTAAAATACCTGCCAATTATTATATAAATGCAAATAATATAAGAAGTGCAATAGATTTCAAAGAAAAAAATGTTTTCATTTCACAGAGATAAAATATTTGATGCTATTAAAAACGAGAAAATAGATTTATTAGTGGAAGGCTATAAGGTTGGTCAAATTAATGGTTTAACAGTACTCGATACTATAGATTTTTCATTTGGACATCCAGTAAAGATTACAGCTAAAAGTTATCGATCTTCTTCTGAAAAAATAATAAATATACATCGTGACATAGATTTAAGTGGAAAAATATACAAAAAGTCTTCGTTGATAATAGAAAATTATTTTAAACATAAGTTTTCTACGTTTATACAAAGTGGATTTGGTGTATCACTAAATTTTGAACAGGTCTACTCTATTATAGAAGGAGATAGTGCAACTGTAGCTGAAACTCTTGCTTTAATGTCGTCAATAGCAAATATTCCATTAAAACAAAGTATTGCTATTACTGGTTCTATGGATCAAAGTGGAGAAGTTTTACCGGTTGGTGGAATAACTCAGAAGATAGAAGGTTTTTACCAAACCTGTAAAATAAAAGGTTTCAATGGAAAACAAGGTGTGATTATACCAGCAAAAATGTTGATAATATAGTTATAAAAGATGAAATTATTCAAGATATAGAAAATGAGAATTTTCATATTTGGATTATTGATAATATAGATGAGGCAGTAGAATTGATGACAGATTATAAAGCAGGAAAAATAAATGAAAAAGGTGAGTATGAAGAAGGAACTTTTTATTATCATGTATGTGAAAATCTAAAAAAAACTAGCAAAAAAAAGAAGACGAAAAAGAGAACGAGAAAAAGATTAAATATGTGAGAAAATGAAACAGCTGCGAGTTAACTTTACATAAACTCGCAGCATTTTTATCAAATATTGTAGATTTCTGTATACTTATTTGTTATATAATCAACAAAATATTTTGGATTAAGCGTTTCTCCGGTAACTTTATAGATAAGTTCTTGAGGTTCATACATTTTTCCATATTGGTGAATGTTCTCTTTTAACCAGGTTAAAATCGATGTAGCGTTACCTTTTTCAAGTTCTAATGAATAATCAGGTACGTCTTGCTTTAATTTAGAATTAAATTGAGCCGCATAAAGATTACCTAACATATATGATGGAAAGTAACCAAATGAACCATTAGACCAGTGAACATCTTGTAAAACACCAAGAGAATCATTTGGAGGAACTATTCCTAAATATTCTTTCATTTTATCATTCCATATTAAAGGCAATTCTTTAGTAGTAATTCTGTCATTTATTAGAGCTTCTTCAATTTCATATCTCAACATTATATGAAAATTATAGGTAACTTCGTCTGCTTCTGTTCTTAATAAGCTCCTCTCGACTATATTTACTCCTTTGTAAAGAGATTCAATTGATAAGCCTTCAAAAGAATTGAGTATAGCTTTAATATAGGTGAAAAGAAATTCCAAAAAGGAAAGCTTCTGCCTATAATGTTTTCCCAAAATCTTGATTGAGACTCATGAATAGCCATTGAAGCCCCCCCTTCATCTAAAGGAGTTTCAAAAAAAAGCTTCTGGTATATTTAACTCATAAAGTGCATGACCACATTCGTGAATAGTAGAAAACAAAGAATATCTAAGATCTAGGGGGCTATATTTTGTAGTAATTCTTACATCCCTGGGGGGGCCGATTTTTGTTGTAAAAGGGTGTACAGAAATATCCAATCTGCCAGAATTGAAGTCAAAATTCATAAATTTTAAAGCTTCTAATGACAATTGCTTTTGTTTGTTAAAATCAAAATTTTGCTTATAAAAATCATCTTGAGGTTTTTCTCCGTCTTCAAGTAGTTTATTTAAAAAGGAGTTAAATTATCTTTTAAATATTCATTGATTTTAGAAATTTCTGTAGTTTTTAAGTTAGGTTCATATAAATCTAATAAGGCGTCATATCTATTATTTTCATACCCTAATATATCTGCTTTTTCTTTGTTTAGCACTAAAATTTCTTCTAAATAAGGTTGAAAAAGATTAAAATTATCACATTCTTTTGCTTTTTTTCCAAGCATGATTTGCTTTTGTAGTGGTCTGTGCTAGTTTTCTTACAAGTTTTACAGGAATTTTTTTTATTTTTTTTCGAATTCTTTTTTTTGTTACTTTTATTAATGCTTTATCTTGTTCGCAAAAACTATTAAAAATGTTTTCTTGTGAAAAATAATCTAAATATTCAGCTATTGTATCAGAAACAAAAAGATTATAATGTCTTTCAGATAGTTCACCTAGTACTTCTGATCTATAATTTACAGAATTTTCAGGTGCATAAGTTTCAAGGTCCCAGTAGATAAGAGAAAGTGCTTGTTCATAACGCGAAATTTTAGCCAAATATTCTTTAAAATCCATAAATTTTTCCATATTCTTGCCTCCACCTAACATATTTTGTTTTAAAAATAGTAAACTTACCTAATTATATCAGTTTTTTTATTTTGAAGACAAAACTTCTATTTTTGATAAATTAATTTATTTATTGTATAATTTTCGTAGGTTATTTTATAAATATTATAAAAACATAAATTCAAATTTAGAAGGACGGCGTTGGTGACTTGCTAGTATTCTACTCTAGATATTAATATCAAATAACTTAAATACAATAATAATTCTGATCAGATAATTTATTTAAAATTATAAATAATTCAAACAAGGCTTTTTTTTATTAGTAGACAAAACCTAAAAAAAATATTATTAACAAAGATATTCATTTATGGCAAGATGTTTTTAACCTTTAAAGAGTATTTTATGTTAAGTATATAATCTTTAAATTACTAAAATATATAAAATATTTGTTAAAGGTGTATTTTCGATCAGAAAAAATTAAAAGAAATAATAATTATAGTTTAAGTATCCTATAGGTGGGTATTTACTTAAATATCTATGCTATAAATAAATATTAATTAATGACTGTATAGC
>JMBV01000211.1_pt1 | contig 22008 bp, 27 predicted proteins | sample 616531 | NCBI WGS metagenome assembly JMBV01 (sample SAMN02727904, study PRJNA239997) | anaerobic digester metagenome | biome: anaerobic digester; isolation source: mesophilic anaerobic digester inoculated with municipal waste water sludge... | place: Germany: Bielefeld University, CeBiTec ...
TTTCACTATCTTTGTGTCCCGTTTGCCGGGTGGGTAGGGTAACAGCCTAAATCATAGCGGTACCGGCTAATGGTTGCATATCGCAACATTCATCTTCTATTTTAAACTTATAATAAAAAAAATATATGTCCGACGACAAGAAAATTATTTTTCCATGGTGGGTGTGAGTAAGACTTTTCCGCCGCACAAACAGGTATTGAAAGATATTTACCTTTCGTTTTTCTATGGTGCCAAAATTGGTATTATAGGCTTGAACGGATCGGGTAAATCCACGCTGTTGAAGATCATTGCCGGTATTGAAAAGGAGTACCAGGGCGAAGTGGTTTCCGACAAGAGCTTTTCGGTGGGTTATCTGGAGCAGGATCCAAAGCTAGACCCTGATAAAACCGTGATAGATATTGTACGTGAAGGGGTACAGCCGGTTATGGACCTGTTGGCCGAATATGAGGAGATTAACCTGAAGTTCGGACTGCCTGAATATTACGAAAATGAAGATAAGATGAATTCTCTTTTCGCCCGTCAGGCTGAACTGCAGGATAAGCTTGATGCTGCCGATGCATGGAACATTGACAATCGCCTGGAACGGGCGATAGATGCTTTGCGTTGTCCGCCCGAAGAGCAGCCGGTACGTGAGCTTTCGGGAGGAGAACGGCGTCGTGTGGCATTATGCCGCCTGCTGCTGCAGGAGCCCGATGTGTTGCTGTTGGATGAGCCTACCAACCACCTTGATGCAGAGTCTATCGACTGGTTGGAGCAGCATCTCCAACAGTATAAGGGTACGGTTATATGTATCACGCACGACCGTTATTTTCTGGATCATGTGGCGGGGGGGTGGATCCTTGAACTGGACCGTGGCGAAGGGATTCCCTGGAAAGGTAACTACACTTCATGGCTGGAGCAGAAGACCAAACGGATGGAACAGGAGGAGAAGCAGGCCAGTAAACGTCGCAAAACACTGGAGCGGGAGCTGGAGTGGATTAACCTGGCGCCCAAGGCACGCCATGCAAAAGGAAAAGCACGTCTTAACTCTTATGAGCAGTTACTGAACCAGGATCAGAAAGAACGTGAAGAAAAGCTGGAGATATTTATCCCCAACGGACCCCGTTTGGGAAACAAAGTGATTGAAGCCATACAGGTGAAAAAAGCCTTTGGCGACAAGCTGCTGTTCGACAACCTTAACTTTATGCTGCCTCCTAATGGTATAGTAGGTGTTATCGGGCCCAATGGCGCCGGGAAGACCACACTGTTCCGATTGATTCAGGAAATGGAAAACCCGATGCAGGTAAGTTTGAAGTGGGAGAAACAGTGGTTACGGCCTATGTGGATCAGTCGCATGCAGCTATAGATCCCAATAAAACGGTATATCAGGTAGTTTCTGGCGGTTCCGAGTTTGTGAGGGTAGGGGGCAGAGATATAAACGCACGTGCATACCTGTCGCGCTTCAACTTTTCAGGAGCTGATCAGGAGAAGTTATGCGGTGTGCTGTCGGGTGGCGAAAGAAACCGTTTGCATCTGGCATTGACGCTGAAAGCGGGAGCTAACGTACTGTTGCTGGACGAGCCGACCAACGATATAGATGTGAACACTTTGCGGGCACTGGAAGAGGGATTGGAGAATTTTGCCGGGTGTGCTGTAGTTATATCTCACGATCGGTGGTTTTTGGATCGTATCTGTACGCATATCCTGGCTTTCGAAGGCAATTCGGAGGTGTTCTATTTTGAGGGTTCATACAGCGAGTATGAAGAAAACAAGAAGATACGCCTCGGAAATGTGGAGCCAAAAAGGGTGCGTTACAGGAAACTGTGAGGTTGGGTTTAAGGTTTCAGCCAGTTTCGTGTCTTGTGTCTTTGTCGTTTCACCTATCGGGATCATCCCGGCGCTCTGTCCGGCGCTCTGCCCGGCGCACTGCCCGGCGCTCTGTCCGGCGCTCTGTCCGGCGCATTCAGGGTGGATATAACTTTATAATTTACGACATTGAACAGGATAATAAAGGATATTTGGATAAATGTTTTCTGTAAGAATCCCGCTTATAATGCTGAAAACGCCTTGACCTCGGCCTGGGAATGGATGGCGAGGAAGCAAGCGATGAGATAAATTTATTGTGTTTTTGTATTATCTTTGTATCTTTATTTGATATCCGTTATTCGATTGTCTGGTTGTCTGCATTTCAGGAAAACTACCCGGCATAATTTATGCTTTAGGTAATTTGGGTAACCGGACACCCAGTGAATAAAGGGTAGTGTGAATTTTGATTGATTGGAATGGTTACAATATTGGGAATTGAGTCTTCTTGCGATGATACTTCTGCCGCGGTTATTCGTGACGGTATAATACTTTCCAACGTGATTGCCGGTCAGGCTGTACACGAGCGATATGGCGGAGTGGTGCCCGAACTGGCGTCGCGTGCGCACCAGCAAAATATTATTCCCGTTGTGCATGATGCGTTGAAACAGGCAAAGATCGCCAAAGAGGAGATTTCTGCAGTGGCTTTTACACGTGGCCCCCCCGGGTTGTTAGGATCACTTCTTGTGGGAACATCGTTTGCGAAGGGCTTTTCTTCGGCACTTAATATTCCTATGATAGAGGTGAATCATCTGCAGGCACATGTGCTGGCACACTTTATCAAGGAGGATGAGAATGATGCCGATCAGCCTTCATTTCCTTTTCTCTGCTTGCTGGTGTCGGGCGGTAATTCACAGATTATACTGGTGAAATCGTTTGACGATATGGAGATTATTGGACAGACCATTGATGATGCTGCCGGGGAAGCGTTCGATAAATGTGCCAAGGTAATGGGACTTGGATACCCGGGTGGGCCGGTTGTGGACCGTCTGGCAAAACAGGGCGATTCCGTAAGGTTCAGGTTCAGTAAGCCTAATATTGCAGGATATGATTATAGTTTCAGCGGATTGAAAACATCATTTCTCTATTTTCTGCGCGATGAGTTGAAAAATGATTCCGGCTTTATCGACAAGAACAGAGAGGATCTATGTGCTTCGTTGCAAAAAAAACCATTATAGATGTTTTGATGGACAAGCTTTACCATGCTGCTAAAGATTGTAAGATAAAGGAGGTGGCTGTTGCTGGAGGTGTATCGGCCAATTCGGGGTTGAGGAACGCTTTTGAAGAGTATAGCCGCAAGTATGGCTGGAAGATCCATATTCCCAAATTTGCCTATACCACCGATAATGCAGCTATGGTGGCCATAACGGGTTATTATAAATATAAGAAGGGTGAGTTTTCCGGGTACGATATAGCACCCTACGCAAGAGTATCGATATAATTTAAAGTAGAAATTAAGAATCAGAAATTTAGGTTATAAGTTGAAAGCAGAATATTAAAAGGCTGAATCATGTAAAGCCGGATGTAGAAAAGCTCTAAACTAAAAAAAAGTAAAAATAAATTCTTAATCACTAATTGTAAATCATTAATTATTACACTATATGTCAGTGAACGAGATTACCGCTATTGAGGAGAACAGGAAAAGCCTCAATTTTATAGAGCAGATTGTTGAAAACGATTTGAAAGAAGGCAGAAACGATGGACGCATACAGACTCGCTTTCCGCCAGAACCTAACGGATACCTGCATATAGGGCATGCCAAGGCTATCTGTCTCGATTTTGGAATAGCCGAAAGGTATGGCGGTATTTGTAATCTCAGGTTTGATGATACAAACCCTTTGAAAGAGGATGTTGAATACGTGGATTCCATCATGGAAGATATAAAATGGCTGGGATTTCACTGGGAAAACGTCTATTATGCATCCGACTATTTTCAGCAGTTGTGGGATTTTGCCATACAGCTTATTAAGGAGGGGGGGAAAGCATATATCGATGAACAGTCGGCTGAAGAGATTGCACAACAAAAGGGACGCCAACGGTGCCGGGAACAAACAGCCCTACCGTGACAGGCCTATTGAGGAAACGCTTGATCTCTTCGAAAAGATGAATAGCGGTGAGATACCTGAAGGGAAGATGGTGCTGCGTGCCAAAATAGACATGGCTTCGTCTAACATGCACTTTCGTGACCCTATAATCTATCGTGTGATACATATTCCGCACCATCGTACAGGAACAACATGGAAAGCCTATCCTATGTATGATTTTGCGCACGGGCAGTCCGATTATTTCGAGGGTGTAACGCACTCGCTCTGCACGCTGGAGTTTGAAGTGCATCGCCCCCCCTTGTACGACTGGTTTATAGACCAGCTTGCCAACAGTGACTACCGCCCACGCCAGATTGAATTTAACCGTTTGAACCTTACTTATACTATTATGAGTAAGCGAAAGCTGTTGCAGCTCGTACAGGAGAAGCTGGTGTCGGGATGGGATGATCCGCGTATGCCCACACTCACGGGGGGGATGCGCCGCAGAGGTTATACTCCCGAAGCAATACGCAGTTTTATTGATAAAATAGGTTACACAAAATATGATGGTATTAACGATATGTCTCTGCTTGAGCATGCGGTGAGGGAGGACCTAAATGCCCGTGCGATGCGTGTTTCGGGTGTGATAGATCCTGTACGGCTGATTCTTTCAAATTATCCTGAAGGAGAGGTGGAGGAGATGGAGGCTATCAATAATCCCGAAGATGAAAGCATGGGCAGTCGTAAGGTGAAGTTCAGCCGTGAGCTGTGGATTGAGCGTGATGATTTCATGGAAAAAGCACCGAAAAAATACTTTCGCCTTACCCCGGGTAGTGAAGTGCGGCTGAAGAATGCCTATATTATTAAGTGTACAGGTTGCAAAAAAGATGAGAACGGAAATGTTACTGAGGTATATGCTGAATACGATCCACAGACTAAGAGCGGTATGCCGGAATCGAACCGTAAGGTTAAGGGTACCATTCACTGGGTCTCAGTGGCCCATAGCCTGAATGCCGAAGTGCGGCTGTATGACCGCCTTTTTAAGGTGGAGGACCCCCCCGCCGGTGAAAAAGACAGGGATTTTAAGGAACTGTTGAATCCGGGGTCGCTCGTAGTGAAAAATGGATGTAAGGTGGAGGAGTATCTGAAAGATGCCAAACCGTTAGATAGCTTCCAGTTTCAACGCATCGGGTATTTTAATGTGGATTCAGATTCAACTAAAGATAGACTGGTCTTTAACCGGACAGTGGCTCTCAGGGATTCCTGGAAAAAAATGAGTTTATTAGTGCAGGAGAAACAAGTTATCGGCGATGGAGAGAAGAATGGAAGAGAATGAACCGGATATCACGTCGTTGGTTGAAAGATATGAGCAGATGCGTGCATTAGGCAAGAAGGTCTATTTCGATGCCGATGAATTTGCTCAACTGGCTGATTATTATACTGCCGAGGGCGATATTGATGAGGCCGACTTTCTTATCGATGAGGGCCTGTCAATGCATCCAGGCAGCCAGGAGCTGATGGTGCTGAAAGTAAAAAAAGCTTGTTTACTCTGAGATGTATGAGGAGGCGCTCGACTATATGAGGCAGTTATCGGATGAAGGAGATGTGGATCTGTCGCTGCTTAGGATTGAGTCGTTGCTCCATCTGGAGAGATATGGAGAGGCCGATCAGCTGATTAATCAGTCATTCGGACGGGAATTGTCGGTGGACGACCTCTACTTTTTCATCACCGAAGTGGGATATATGCTCAACGATGTGGACAAGTTTGATCGTGCAATTTCATTTCTCGAAGAGAGCATGAAGATTGATGAATCGAATCCCGATGTTATTGTTGACCTTGCTTACGCCTATGAGATGAAAGGCGATCTGGATAAAGCTATTGAATACAACAACAGGCTTCTTGATATTGATCCCTATTCGTATGACGGATGGGTAAATATAGGAAAGCTATATTCCATGAATGAAGAGTACAATAAAGCTATTGATGCTTTTGATTTTGCGTTGACTATCAATGAGGGTGATCAGCAGGTTTTGAAAATGAAAGCATTGACGTTATACCTTAACGATAACGCGGAGGAAGCAATTGCCATCTTCAGGCAATGCCTTGAGGAGTCTCCTGACGACGAGACAATTTATGACTCGCTGATGGAAGCTTATTCCGCCCTGGAGCAATATGATGAGATGATGAAGCTTATAGACAGGAAAGAGGCCCTGCTGGGAAGCAAGGGTATTATTGGCAAACGTGCATTTGTTTACCTTAGTAAGCAGGATTTTGACAAAGCAAGGGAACTGTTTTCGTTGATTCCGGAAACGGAGAGGGAGACGCTTGACTACTACATGATTGAGGGTGAGCTGGCATTCAATGACGGGGGGGATTTTGTTGGTGCCGAAGCGGCATATATGAAAGCTGCCCTTGTTTCTGAAGGGAATGAAGATATCCTGGACCGGTTGGCAAACATTAGTGTGGCGCAGGAAAAATATGAACAGGCAGCACAGTATCTGGAGGAGCTGCTGGAGATTGCTCCTGATTTCCGACAGCCAAATCGCGACTGGCTTTTATCCGTTTGAGATCGGATCAAAAGAACCTTTCGATGAGATCATGGAGCAGTTCTCCGATGAAGAGCTGCGAGCACTGCTAAACCTGATAATGGGTTATGAAGATGTCGATTTTCGGGATACAGCAGGGAGAAAATATTGTCACGGCTCAACGAAGCACGTGAGAACAGGGTGCTGTTCAAGAATATAAAATACTGATTTTGCAGGCAGCGCACTGCAAAGCATTTAGAGGAGATGATTTGCAAGCCATAAATGCAAGGTCTGCTGCCTTAACTCTCTCTCTCCGGAAGGCATTGTTACAGTTTTCCGGTGGCTATTTTCCGGATAACCCTTTTCAACTCCTGCAGCTCTTCAATTTTTAACAGGTAACTTACAGGCAGGTAGGTTGCCAATGCAGTAATTAGCCCGGTAACAATCTTCAGCCAGTGACTTGGAAAGATATTCATAGCAAGGTAGACAGACAGTGCCATCACACAGGTGGCAATAATTACCGGGATCATCTCTTTAACCTGTTTAAGTGTACCGTAACCGAAAAGTTTACCTGGCATATAGGTGTTTATTATGAAAGAGAGGGCGGAAGTAACCACACTTCCAATTACAATTGCCTTCACTCCCATTGGGATAGTAATGAGAAGGGCTGCAATTACGATGGGCGCCTTTGAGAGATCAACCTTAAGAAAGAGGTCTGAGCGGCTACGGCATTCAAAATATTCATATTGATTGAGCTGATGGGTGTTACCAATCTCGCGAAACATAACCACTGCAGCAATACTATTGCTGGTGCCCATTTGCAGTAAGGAAAAGCATGACAAGGGGGGGATCGGCCATCAATGCCAGCAAGGTCATTGCAGGGAAGATTAAAAAAGATGTCATTCTTAACAGGCGGCTGAACACCGATACCAGTCGTTCTTTGTCGTCCTGCAAAGATGCCAGTATGGGGGTATGTTACCTGTTGTACAACAGCAGTAACTGTACCAGAGGATATCTCGGCAAACTGTTTTGATCGGGTATAATAACCAAGGTCCGCAGCACTATATACCTTCCCTATCATCACATTGTAGATCTCATTGAAGCCTTGTGCATACAACCCGGAGATTAGCAGTTTGGAGCCAAAACCGAAAAGCCTTTTGAACGATTCGGTTGAGAAGATGAGTGACGGCTTCCAGTGGGTGAACACCCAAAACAAGGCGACAGATATCAGTGAGCGAATAAGGTTCTGAAAAACTAGCGCCCATACTCCCCCCCAGCCGGTGAATGCAAAATAGACAGCAATAGCACCGCTTGAGAAGACAGAGATAACATTTACCTTGGCAATTGTTTTGAAATCGATATGTATGACCAGCTTCGATCGCTGTACAATGGCGAGTGCGTTGATTATGATATTTAATCCCAGAACACGTGTCAATGTTACCAGCCCCGGTGTTTCGTAAAACAGCGCTATAAGTGGTGCGGCAATGAATAACAATAGGTAGAAAATTATACTGACCGCCAGATTGAAAACAAAGACTGTGGAGAAATCAAGATCGCTCCGCTCTTTTTTTCTGGATTAACCCCCGATCCCATCCCGCTATCGATAAACGATTGGGATATGGCCAAGAAAATGGAGAGCATACCAATCAGCCCGAAGTCCTCGGGCATTAGCAGGCGCGCAAGAATGATGCCAATAACCAACTGTCCCGCCTGGACAGCAAACTTATCAAGCGCGCTCCATATCATGCCTTTGGCAGCCTTGTTTTTTTAATGACTCTTCCACATAAAGGTGTTATTGTTGGAGTAATAAATAATTGTGAATTTACTTGCCGGTGATCCTGTATATTTCATTCATTATGTTCCTGCTGGCACTGTTGTTGTTGGGAGGCTGAAGGTGAGTTTTTATTAGTGCTTCCCGCCTCTGTTTCATGGTGTCCTCCCCGCTTATAACTACATCTTTGATAAACGATTCAACATCTTCTTTCGTGCGGGAATGGTAGTGAGCATCAACAATTTTATTCCCCCCCAGAGTTGAAAAACCGGACAAAACATAATCATCAATCACCATGTAGAGGCTTGGTTTTTTTTGTACAGAGATATTCTACCAGAAAAGATACACTGTCATGTATCATTGCATCGGAAGAAAGGAACAGATCATAGTACATGCCTTCGTTCAATTGACAGTTGGGACGGGTTGCCCATGCTTTGTAATAGTTCTCCGTTCGCTCTTCACCCCCCCATCCTGGCAAATTTTTAAGCTTGGGCTTCAATAACGGGTGAGGCTTGAATGAGAGCATGATATCATCTTTATATTTGTCTGCCAGATCGAGGAAAAACTGATGATACTCAAGGAAATTGCTGAAGTTAAACCGGCTTTTGTCAGTCTCAATACTGTGATGCGGTGCCCAGATGATTCTTTTCACTTGCCTGTCCTTTATTTTCCAGGGATCGTTGCCAAGACTTTTATCCTGATCGCCTGCATTGTTTCTGCCGTTATCTTTAAAAACAAAGTCTAACCCAGGGTAACCGCTTACTACAGAGTTGGACCCTCTGTTCAGCGAATATTTCCGGGCCTCTTTGCTGTGATAGTCTGATTCCCGGAAAATTTTATACACCAGGTAGTGCAGTTCCAGTTGATAACGTAACGATGGCCTGTCGGTAATCACAAAAGCGTAAGGAACGTAAAAAGTGAGGGTATCGGGAAAATTGGTGATATAATATTCGGCCCTTGTATGTAAATATGGATTGGCGAAAAAAAATCAAATCGGGTTGAACCTCATTCTTTACATCCAGCCATGTGCCATCATCACGGAGTGTTTTGATCACGTTATATCCCTTTTCGGAAAAAAACATTAAAACCGTTTTTCATCACTTCGAGCATTTGCTCTTCACCATAAGTCAGATATGGGCAGATGATGATCACCGGTTCAAATCGCTCATCATGCTCCATTATCCTGTACACACCTTCGTATTTCCAGTCCGAATCGTGATTAATAAAAAAAGGCTGCCTTTATCTTTTCCTTGCTGCGAACATATTCCAGCGCCTTCTTGTGTTTTGCCTCTACTTTCTTGTGTTTAAGGAGAAAAATAAAAATACGGAACGGTTTGATAATCTGCTTGTATCCTCTGTAAACAATTACTAATCCGTTGTAGAGAAATCCGGGTGAGATCCTTTGCAGATATTGCTTGTATTCTCCAACCATAGCTAATGATATTTTCCGGTATATGGTAATCATACCCGGTGGTTTACCACTCAAAATAGTAATTTATTTTTAATTGACTGTTTTTTTTAATGCAAAATTCAATTTAGCTTTTTATCTGTTATCAATATTCTTTAAAGGGAAATTAAATAGCTGGTATCCAGTCGAAAAGGCGCAAAAAGGAGTATGATACAGAATAATGCCGCAAGAAAATTGCAGGGTATGCAATGCTTTGCCGTAAGAAATTGTTATGGAATATTTCAGGTTATGACAGAAAACAGAGGTGAGGTTGTGTTGAATATACTGTGTAAATAATCGGTAATCACATGAATATGTTTCTGGAAAAATTGATAGAAAAGATCTGGTTATGCTGTTGAATTATAATCAGGCTGCATAAAAAAATAAACATTTAGAGATTTTATTTGCCTTTTTGCTTAGATTCTTTTACTTTTGCAGCTTCATTTAACAAGATATGACTGCAGTTACGGAAAAAAATAAAAATTTTATGTGCCGAAAAGAATATGCCGGTAGAAGAGCTGGCTGCCGGTGCAGGGCTTACGGTAGAGCAGGTAAGAAGGATCTGCGAAAGCGAAAATATTCCATCACTTTCGTCATTAATTAAAATAGCGCGTGCGCTTGGAGTGAGGTTGGGTACCTTTCTTGACGACTATGAAGAGATGGGGGGGCCGGTTGTGACAAGAAACAGTGATTTAATGACACCGGTTACATTCACCAGCCAGATGGCCAACAGCAACTCACATATGGATTTTATCTCTTTGGCACCGGGAAAAGCGGGACGAAACATGGACCCGTTCCTTGTCAGGATTTCGTCTGCCACAGGTAATGAGAGTTTCTCTTCACATGAAGGGGGGGAAGAGTTTCTTTATGTGCTGGAGGGGGGGCTGTTACTGTTTATTATGGTAAGGAAAATATCTGTTGAACCAGGGTGACAGCATCTATTACGATTCAATTGTTGACCATCTTGTAACTGCGTCAGGTGATGCCGAAGCCCAAATACTGGGTGTTGTGTACTCTCCTGCTTAGTTTCTGGGTATTCATTGAGCAAGGTCGTGGAACATTGATCTCATTATCGTTATCATCGTTGATGATAAGGTGGTACTCATTGAGCAAGGTCGTGGGACATTCACATTCAACCTGATATAGTTGATCAACTTCCTGAAACGCTCATTGAGTATGTCTGTTGGCCATTCACCGCTAACAGTTTTTAGATATTATGCTTCTCTTTGTACTAATTTAGCACGACTGTTGATCATTGAGTGTGTTTTCTGTTTTAAATCATTTCCGGATTAATCATAAAATATCAATTTTTTTTATCTGATTAAAGATGAGTGACCAATCTAACATGCAACTTTTCGATAAGACGCTAGGGGGGGACTGGCTTGAATACTGGGCTGAAGAGACACCCGACAGGGAATATATTGTCTATTCCGACCGTGATCTGCGTTTTACGTGGAAGACCTTCAACGAAAGGGTGGATAACATGGCAAAAGGCTTGATCTCTATAGGGGTGACCCGCGGTAGCAAAGTGGGAATATGGGCACAGAATGTTCCCGACTGGCTTACCTTTCTCTATGCGACTGCAAAAATTGGAGCTGTTGCGGTAACGGTAAATACCAACTATCGTTCCGAAGAGATAGCCTATCTGATGAAGGATTCTGATATGCACACCTTGTGCATGACTGATGGTGTAGCGGGAAGCAATTATACTGATATTATCTACGAGCTGGTGCCTGAGATGAGAGCAACACAACGTGGTAAAATGAGATCGGACCGTTTTCCCGAACTGAAGAATGTAGTCTATATAGGCCAGGAGAAATACCGGTGTATGTATAATACCGCTGAAATACTCTTGTTGGGAAAGAATGTACCGGACAACGAGTTTAAAAGATTACGGGGGGGCTTGTCGAACTGTCACGATGTGGTAAACATGCAGTACACCTCGGGAACAACCGGATTTCCGAAAGGGGGGGTGATGCTTACGCACCATAATATTACCAACAACGGGTATCTGACTGGGGGGGTACATATGAATTTCACACCTGAGGACAAGTGCTGTATATGTGTACCGCTGTTTCATTGTTTCGGGGGGGTTGTGTTAGCAACCATGTGCTGCCTTACACATGGCAGTACACAGGTTATGGTGGAGCGGTTCGATCCGCTTGTTACCCTCGCTTCAATCCATAAGGAGCGGTGCACTGTCCTACATGGTGTTCCAACAATGTTTATCGCACAGTTAAACCATCCTATGTTTAATATTTTGATATGAGCTCATTACGTACGGGTATTATGGCAGGCGCACTTTGCCCGGAGGAGCTGATGAGGCAGGTGAACGAGAAGATGTTTATGAAGCTTACCAGCGTGTACGGTATGACAGAAACTTCTCCGGGAATGACACAAAGTCGGCTTGATGATCCTTTTGAGGTGCGTTGTACGACTGTGGGGCGCAACTATGAGTTTACGGATGTGAGGGTGATTGACCCCGAAACAGGTAAAGAGTGTCCTGCGGGGGGGGTAGTTGGGGGGGAGATGTGTTGCCGCGGCTATAATGTGATGAAAGGTTATTATAAGAATCAGGCAGCTACTGCTCAGGTAATAGATGAGAATGGTTTTATGCATTCGGGCGACCTGGGAGTAAAAGATGAGAATGGCAATTACCGAATCACTGGGCGAATAAAGGATATGATAATCAGGGGGGGAGGTGAGAACATCTCTCCGAAAGAGGTGGAGGATTACCTTTACAGGATGCCGGGAGTGAAGGATGTACAGGTTGTGGCGGTAGCATCTGAACGATATGGAGAAGATGTGGGTGCTTTCATCATTCAAAAAGAGGGATTTAATCTCTTTAGAGAGGATGTGCGTGATTTTGCAAGGGACATATCGCTAAATATAAAATACCCCCGCTATGTCTTTTTGTTGATCAATTTCCGATGACAGGCAGCGGAAAGATACAGAAGTATCTCCTACGTGAAATGGCTCTTGAGCTATGCAAAAAAAACGGTATCGAAATTCTCTGACTTTCATTTTTCGACGGATCTCTTTTTCAATGTACTGAATGTTTTCATGAGTGGACACAATTAGATATGGACACGGCAGAAGAATCAGGTAAAGTAATGGATAGTAACGGAGATGAACTTTTAGATGGTGATGATGTAACTGTAATAAAAGACCTGAAAGTGAAGGGCTCTTCTATGGTTGTAAAACGAGGGACCCGTGCTCGCGGAATTAGACTTGCAGAAGATGATCCTACACATGTACAGGCCAGGGTTGATGGACAAACAATATTTCTAAAGACAGAATTCTTGAAGAAATAAAAAAAAGCGGTTTGCAAATGCAAGCCGCTTATCGATCTTGTCTTAGTGGAGAATATCGGAGTCGAACCGATGACCTTTTGACTGCCAGTCAAACGCTCTAGCCAGCTGAGCTAATCCCCCCCCGTGAAAATCAGTTCCAATCAGTTCCAAATTTCGTGGCGCAAAGATACGAATTTTGTTTATATTTGCAACTGAAATTGTTCGGAAAAATATAAAATAACGTTATATGATTGTTTTCAACACCACTTTCCACGTTGAGGAGGATATCCATGAAGAATTCATTGAATATATGCTTCAGACATTTATTCCAATGTCAACCCGGAGTGGCATTCTTACATCGCCGCGGCTGGCAAGAGTTCACGGGAAAGAGAAAGATCAGGGATTTTCTTTCGCTATGGAATTTCAGGTGACCGACCTGTTAACGCTGGAGAGATGGAACAGGGAGGAGAACCGGAAAGTATTCACTCCTTTACTGGAGAGGTTCAAAGAGAAGCTTGCCGGTTTCTCTACAGTGTTGGAAACAATTTCGTACTGAAAATGCAGAAAGAAAGAATAATCATGGGGGGGATTGACCCGGGTACTCAGGTCATGGGATATGGCATTCTTCGCGTGCTTGATAACAAGCCTTCCATGGAAGCAATGGGAGTGATGCAGTTGGGAAAGTACGGTAATCACTATCTGAAACTGGCGAAGATCTACTCCCGTATTTACTGATAGATGAATATCTGCCGGACGAGCTGGCCATTGAGGCCCCCCCTTTCTATGGGAAAACGTACAGAGCATGCTTAAGCTTGGACGTGCCCAGGGGGGTAGCTATGGCTGCTGCTATCTCAAGGGATATTCCAATTTTTGAATATGCCCCTCTGAAGATAAAGATGGCGATAACAGGTAACGGTAGTGCAGCAAAGGAGCAGGTTGCTTATATGTTGCAGAAGATACTTCATATTCCTGATGAGAACATGCTGCCGCAACTTGATGCGACAGACGGACTGGCAGCTGCTCTTTGCCATTTTTACCAATCAAATGTTAATAAAGGAGATAACAAATATAAAGACTGGAAAGATTATGTCAGCCACAACCCTGATAAAGTTAAACGCTAAGTTAAAATTTGAGGTGCAACTTTCCCGGTAAGTTTTAATGGATTTTTTTTGTGAATTTACCATAATGTTTTTTTTATCTTTGTGATATGAACCAGCTTGTTTCTCATATTGAATTTCTGCTGCATGAACATAACTGTGTTATCGTTCCCGGCTTTGGAGGGTTTGTAGTGAATACAATTCATTCACGCAGGGACGGTATTGCTGCATTTCATGCACCTTTGTGTGAGCTGGTGTTCAACCGCGATCTTGCCCATAATGACGGATTGCTGGCCCAGTCATACATGAGGGCTTATGATCTTACATTTGAGGCTGCCATGCAAAAGATAGAAAAGGCAGTTGAAATGGTTAAACAACACTTAAGGGAGGATCAACTTGTTGAACTTGGGAGGCTGGGTTCATTTGCTTTGAATGATGATAAACGGTTTATATATACTCCGGCATCATTTATACGTCCCGTTTTCTTCGGGCTTGGCAAAGCTTCACTGAAGCCGCTTATTCAGATCCAGGCAACTATGCCGTCGTCTAAAGCTGGTGACAGGCAGAGGCGGTTTGGAGTTACAGGTATAGGTGCGGCAGCTGTGGCGGCTGTTCTAGTACTGATGTTTATCTTACCGGTAAGCGATACTGCTATCGGTCGCCAGTCTGCTCAAATGTTGTCTGAAACGGGACTTTTCCACAACAAACCTGCTCAGCTGGTGGACCATTCGGCAACGGCCGCAAATGTTAATGAAAAAGCTCCGGGGACAGAACAAATGCCGATAGCCACTGGTTCCGATGTAACCACTGCTTCTGATGCAAACTTAACTGCCGCAGAAGTGGCTGTTAATTTGCCAGCCTACTACATTATTGTGGGTGTTTACCAACGAAACGATGCGGCAGAGCAGATTATGGCGCAGCTTAAAAACGAGGGATTTTCAAGCCCGGGACGACTGGACCGGCCGGGGGGGCGTACTGATGTGTATGCCGCTTCATTCGATAATAGAGCTGACGCAGAGACATATTTAAGAAAAGTACATAAACAATATCCATCGCATTCAGATGCATGGATTTTAAAACGTTAATCAGTTATGTCGTTCAAAAAAATATAATAGCGGGCTTTTTACTATATTGGGTGTATCAGTTTTACAGAGTACGTAAAAATCTGGTGCCGCCATACGATAATTACAGGTTTCCCGACTTCTAAGAAATTATTCCTCTTTCGGCCCTTTTTCCGTATATCGCCGCTTCCGCGCTTTCTTCTGCATATAACTGCTTCTGCATATAGCTGCTTTCGCCCCTTTTTCGCATATAGCTACGGATTGGCCCTCAGCTAAATACATTGAACCAGTGTATGAAGTGAACAATGAAATAGCTTGTAAGTGTATTGGTCGCGGTGTCGCGAATGAAATTAGAAAAACATATGTGTGCTTAAGCCCGGTAAACTAAAATGCCAGCGAACAACATTGGTGAAGAAAGGAAAACTATATTTTCTCAATAATTTTCCAGATAGCCTCAATCCATATTTCACTGTTATTGAGTGATGGGATAAATGTGAATTTTTCACCACCTGCTTCCATAAAAATAGTACGAGCTTCAAAATCTATGTCGTAGAGAGTTTCCATGTTATCAACTATAAAACCGGGAGCGGCAATTGCAACTTTCTTCCATCCCAGTTTTGGCAGATCTCCAATATCTGTGTTCAGAAAAGGCTTTAGCCAGTTTTTTTTCCCCTTTGTGAGGAGTAAAAGATGAGAGTGTGATGAGGATCGATCTTCATTTTTTCACATAAAAGCCTGTTTGTCTCTTTTAACTGGTAAACGTAATCGAACTCTTTCCCCCCCTTTTTCCATCCTGCTTCAACTTGTGATACGGGGAGGCTGTGGTAACAGAATACCAGCCTGTCGATTTCACCGAGATAGGGCTTTGCATTCTCCGCCAAAGCATTAATAAAGGATGGGTGGTAGTAGTATGGCTCTACAAACTTCACCCTGAAGGAGTGAGGGCGTTTGAAGAAAATACGGCCAAGCTCCTCTTTGATGGTCTGTGTGGTTGATTGTGCAAATTGCGGGTACATGGGAAAACAACCACCTCGTGAAGTAGCGGGCACCTTCTCTCAAGCTCTTTGAACGCGCTCGATATATCAGGTTCGCCGTAGCGCATGGCTATCTCAACCGTAATCCCCTTTTTTTTGCTTCGAGATCTTCCGCAAGCTTTTGCATATAATAGAGTAGTGGAGATATTTTTGGTTCTTCGGCCCTCCATATTTTTTTTGTATTTTTCAGCTGATTTTGCAGCTGAAAAGGGTGCAATAATCTTCCTGGCCAGAAAGAACGATAACCATTCAGGATATCCCGTCAGGTGCGGGTCTGACAACATATCACCAATGAATTTTTTTTACATCGGGTTTCTCAGCAGTAGCGGGAGTTCCCACATTTAGTAATAGTATGCCTCTCATTTCACGGTTACGGATTATCTGTTCCGTATATCAATTATTATTCACATATATGCACTATTCCAGGTATGTTTCCAATAGCTTTGATGATTCGCTTGGTATTATTATCACCGACTCTGTATCAGCCGGGATAAGCATTGATTCTCCCTGTTGAATAAATTCAGAGTTTCCTTTATTATCTTTTATTGTGCAGTGGCCGGCCATGCATATATAAATCACAAAAGAATCAATATTGGAATAGTCTCTTGTCACTGGAATATCTATATCCAGCAGTTTTGTGGTGAAGAAAGAAGATGATACCAACTTAACAGGATAGTTTGTTTTTTTCCTGTAATCTGTTTTATAAGAGCTGTAAACGTTGTAGTCGATAGCGTCTTTAGCCATTTCTGTATGCAGCTCGCGGGGGGGTTCCCGGCAGCATCTTTTCGGTTATAATCGTAGATACGATAAGTGATATCTGATGTCTGCTGTATTTCGGCTATGAAGCAACCAGCACCTATTGCGTGTACACGCCCCCGCCGGCAGGAAGAAGACATCCCCCCCGGCTTTTACTTCATATCTTCTGAGCGTCTCTGTGAAAGTATTGTCTTTAATTTTTCCAAGTAATCATCGGGAGTGATGCTTTCTGCAAATCCCGAATATAGAAATGCCCCCCCCGGTGTAGCGTTTACCACGTACCACATTTCGGTTTTACCGAAAGAGTTATGTCGCTCTTTTGCCAGCGCATCGTCGGGATGTACCTGTATGGACAGGTTGTCGCGGGCATCAATAAATTTAATAAGCAGCGGAAATGTGTCCCCCCCAAATTTCTTGTGCACATGCTTTCCCACAAGCATCTCTTTGTAAAGAGAGTTCAGCTTATCGAGGGATTTACCCGCAAGATATCCGTTGGATACTATGGAAACATTTCCCCCCCTTACTCCCGAAATTTCCCAACTTTCACCAATACCATCACGTAATGGTTTTATATTCTTGAATTTGCATATCTCCGTTCCTCCCCCCCAGATAACAGGTTTGAGCAAAGGCTCGAATTTTAATGGTATAATGAGTTCTTCGACTCTTTCGAACTGTTTGAGGCCGAAAAGGAGTGGATTTTGTCTGATTGTTGATTATTGTTGATTGTCATTGTATTATCAAATTAATTGCATTTCAGCACAATTGCGGTCCTGGATGGCAGGTACAGTTTCAGCCAGCCTTTATTATCGGGTGCATAGAGCGGATCGAAATGTGTAAATGATGTATGGTGTCGTCGTTCAGGCCGAATCCACCGAACTCGGGATTATCAGTATTTAGAACAATCTTATATTCGCCCTGTGGTACCAGTATCCCATAGTCACTGTATGATCTGTTCGGATGAAAATTGAAGACAAAGAGTAAGTTTTTTTCGCATATAGGCAAGGATGTTATCACTGTCATTATCCCATATCTTCACCAGGCTGGTTTCCTGAAAGTTGTGAACGGACCTGATGAGTGAGACCATCGCTTTGTCAAAATCGCCCAGATAGTGATACTTCAGGTTGTGGTCATCGGCCAGATGCCATTGACGTCGTGCATATTTGTAGGACCAGTTGTTTCCTTCACGTGGAAAATCGATCCACTCGGGATGGCCGAACTCATTTCCCATAAAGTTCAGGTAACCGCCGTTCATTGTACTTGCTGTTACCAGTCGAATCATTTTATGCAGAGCTATCCCTCGATCAACGGCATACGAGCTGCTCATCAGTTTCGACATGTACCAGTACATGTCAGCATCAATAAGCCTGAATATAATGGTCTTATCACCTACAAGAGCCTGGTCGTGACTCTCAGCATAAGAGATAGTCTTTTCATCTGACCTCCGGTTGGTTGTTTCCCACCATATTGAGGATGGATGCCAATCTTCATCTTTCTTCTCCTTGATGATTTTTATCCAGTAGTCGGGAATATTCATCGCCATTCGGTAGTCGAACCCGTATCCGCCCGATTTGATATTCAAAGCAAGGCCTGGCATCCCGCTAACCTCTTCTGCAATGGTTATAGCATGCGGGTTTACTTCATGTATAAGATGATTGGCCAGCGTCAGGTAGCAGATTGCATCGGGATCCTGGTGTCCGTTGTAGTAATCGCCATATTCAGTAAAACATTCTCCCAGCCCATGGCTGTAATAGAGCATTGATGTTACGCCATCGAAACGAAACCCGTCGAATCTGTACTCCTCCAGCCAATATTTGCAGTTGGAGAGCAGAAAGTGGAGCACTCCATCTTTTCTATAATCAAAACAGAGTGAGTCCCAGGCAGGATGATTTCTTCTTTCCGGATTGGAATGGAAGTATAGGTCGAAAGAACCATCCATCCTGGCAATACCTTCTGTCTCGTTCTTTACAGCATGCGAGTGGACAATATCCATGATTACTGCTATACCCATATCGTGAGCCTTATCTATAAGTTCACGCAGCTCATCGGGGGTACCGCTTCGCGATGAGGGGGCAAAAAAACTGGATACATGGTATCCGAACGACCCGTAATAGGGATGCTCCTGGACCGCCATTATCTGAATAGCATTGTAGCCGTTCTCTTTTACCCGGGGGAAGAATATTATCCCTGAACTCATTGTAAGTGCCTACTTTCTCCTCCTCTGTTGACATTCCCACATGTGTTTCATAGATGAGAAGGGGGGGAGAAGTATCAGGCTTAAAGCCCGTATGCTTGAAAGTGTAGCTCTCTTCAGGTTCCCATACCTGTGCACTGAAGATTAGCGTTTGTTTGTCCTGAACCACTCGTTTGCACCATGCCGGGATTCTTTCTCCGGAACCGCCCTGCCAGCTTACATGAAGCTTATAAAGGTCTCCATGATGTATTTGTTCGAGTGGAATCTTTACCTCCCAAACGCCGTTATCTATTCGTCGCAAGCGGAACGCTTCTAATCTTTGCCACTGATTGAATGTGCCAGTGAGAAATATTTCAGTAGCATTTGGCGCCCATTCACGAAACACCCATCCTCCTGAAGTTTTATGCAGCCCGAAATAGAGATAACCTGTAGCAAAATCGGAAAGAGTGATCGTACCGTCTTGCGTGAGATCATTCAGTCGTTCTAAATAGTAGTTGTGCCGGCCCTCGATAGCTTTTGAATGAGGCTTAAGCATGGGTCGTTTTTGATGATATCAAGCATAATAGTGCATATTGAGGATGTATTAAACTACGGCAACCTTAATGATAATTTTTTTTGTTTCTCCATTGCCAATAAGAGGAGCGTGGCCATCCTCGGGAGAGAAGATTACGAATTCACCTGGTACAACAGTTACATATGATGATGGAGCATCAAGGAAAAATTCAATATCGTTTTCCTTATCGTATCCTGATTCCGGCTCTGAAAGCCCCGAAAGGGATTTCCAGCCGAATGTCTCGGCAATGGTTACCGGTATCTGGATATCGATATATTTCTATGTGTTTCCAGTTTCGCTTCTTTAGCCGCTTTCAGCCGGGTTTTAACAATAGATGCCTTAAGCTGTTTCCGTCAATTTCAACGGTCCCGGCCTCTGCACCATCAATGTCTGTTTGTTTGATAAATTCAAACGCTTTTTCAAAAGAGGATGCAGACTGAAATATCTGGCTGCATTCGCGAGGTTGTCGACAATCATAATTAATGCTGTTAAATATTAATCGAACCTTACAAAGATAAAGAAATTGTGTATATTTTCTCTTTATTTTGATCGTAAAACTGATATTGCTTAATAATAATGAACAAAAAAAACATATCTTTGTAAACTTTGAAGAAATAATATACATATAAATACAATGAGGCGAATTGTAATTCTTTTAATAATTTTTCTTATATACCCGGTAAGTGTGTTGCCGGAGAACTATACAACCACATGCAGTTTAGGCTTTAATTTCGAAGTAAGTGAAGACAAGAGCTGGGGGGGATATAAAGAACCTGTTATTGTTGATATAACCCCCGGTTCTCCTGCCGAAAGGGCCGGCCTTAAACTGAACGACATAATCCTATCCGTGAATGGAAATGGAACATACCTGAAGTCGCACCAGACCGTTATGTCGTGGTTTAATCTGAATGAGACGTCTATGAAAATTGCCATTCGCAATCTTGAACACTCATTTAAGGAATTGAATATCGATAAAGATTGCCGTCACAGTAATGGTATCAGGGAATCACAGCTTGCTCCGGTTTTTGCTTTTTACAGCCTGGAGGATGTGCAGGAGAGACGTTTCCTGATGCCGGTGAAGACAAAAACCAACAGTGAGGCCCTCTTGCATGATTACCGTACGTTTGCTTTTTCTCCTTCGGGTGAAAATACCCGAGAACTTGATGAGCAGATTAATGCAATTTTTACTCGTGTGTTGACCGATAAAGGGATGAGGTACAGTCCCGATGATCCTGATTTAATTATTCAGACCTATTACAGCTATCAGAATAATCCTCTGTTTAAACCTGATTCTCCCACTTATGGGAGTTATCAGCCCGTATGGCGGTTCGATTCAAAAAGCAACAGAACGGTAAAAATCCCTCTTTATAACCCTTCAGAGGCTGTTCGTGTAGATGATATTGCTTTTAATCTTGAATTTGGCTATCGGTTCTATGATAACAAATTCATAGAAGCTGGGAAAATGATACTCATATGGGAGAGTGAAGTGAAAGAACGACTGAGTAGCCATTATGATCTCTTGAATTATCTTGGATTGAATCTTCCGCTTATGTTGCAAAAGTTTCCGTACCCCGGGAATCTGGCGTTTGCTACTTATCAGGTGAAGTACCTGAAGTACAACTACACCGGCATAGGATATAATATGAATGACCTGAAGACCGTTGTTTCAGTTGATCCCGGATCGCCTGCAGCACAAGCCGGAATACTTCCCGGTGATATCATTCTTGATATTCAGGGACAGAGTTTTAATCATACACCCCAATCGCTTACTGATGTATAGGCGTTTCCTTGCCGAGACAATGAATTTCAGGGACAGGAATACCCGTTATACCGATTCGAACGGTTTTCAGGAGTGCATGTTCTGGGATGTATCTCGCTACAATGAAATTTCGAAAGCAATCTCCGATAATAAAAGATACAAAGCTGCTTTCTCTTATCTGTTCAATTTCAACCAGTATATCGACTGGAATACTCCACTTACCATTAATATTATTGTTGACAGGGGCGGAAATATGATGAACTTTGCCGTTACTCCGCAAATAAGCACCAGTTCGCATATACTTGCTTACTGACTCCGGCTGTTCCCCAATAATGAGGTTCTCTTTTTGATTTTCACCTGTTTACTCTCCAGCGCTAAGATAAGGGGGGGTGGTTAGCCTGCCAAAATTATTTGAAAATAAAGTTGAAAATATTTGGTCGGTATTCTCCAAAATTACTATCTTTGCAGTCCTTTCGCTTTGAAAGATATCCATCATAGAGATGATGGGATGGCTGAAAGGAATAAACAGATTGTTTAAGGGGGGGTTAATTAGGTTGTTGAAATAATTGATTATCAGCTGTACTTTTTTTTAGTGCAAAAAAAATCAAAAAAAACTTTCTTAAAAATTTTGGAGTTTGAAAAACAATCTCTATC
>JMBV01000212.1_pt1 | contig 21775 bp, 40 predicted proteins | sample 616531 | NCBI WGS metagenome assembly JMBV01 (sample SAMN02727904, study PRJNA239997) | anaerobic digester metagenome | biome: anaerobic digester; isolation source: mesophilic anaerobic digester inoculated with municipal waste water sludge... | place: Germany: Bielefeld University, CeBiTec ...
AAAGGGCTCCGCCCTAGACCCATTATAAATTCAATATGCTATTATGCAAATTTTTTTTAAGAGTATAAAAATTGACAGATTCTCCAGCCAAATATTAATCTTAATGCCTCAAAAAAAGGTAAATCCAAATAAAATGTAAATGATTTTCCAAACTGTCTACCCATTTCTGTAAATAGTGTGCTTAAATTTTCAAAATATGTTGGACCTTTTAAGCTTACTTTTATTGCATTTTTTTTGGAATAGAGAACAGGTTGAAAACAGGTTTGCCTTTTGGTTCTATAGAAGGAATGAGGGCAATAGGTATTTTATCGAAGGTATATTGTATTTTTTTACAGAGACTATTAAAATTACGTGAGTCATTATCGTTATAATATTTGTAGAACAAAACCTCATATAATTCTGAATCGTCGTTAGAATAGGTTTTAGGTTTGCCAATATCAAACAACACTCTCTCATATAACATACAATACAAAGGAACTTCAACAACTTGAGAAGTCGATAACATCCTTACACACTTCTCACATGCAGTATCTCCATCTCTTAACATAACCGCCGTTGAGCTTGCTTTTTCAGTATCTTCTATCAATATTGCAATGTAATAGTTTAGTAGATTGAGTGTTTTTTTAGCTTTACCTTCAAGATAGGATTTTGACATGAAGGAAAGGGCTTTTTGTATATCTTTATCATAAAGACTTAAAGCAATGTTTATATAAGAATAATTTAATATTTTGTTGGCTGCTTCAATAAATTTATAACATTGAGCATAGTTTCTTTCTCTAAGAAAGAAAAGACTCATGGTTAAATAGCTTAATCCATTTTTTTGGATATTTCTCAATTAAATCACTAAGGTAATTAAAAGAATCTTCATCTTTTCTAATTATTTTTAGAAAACCTAAATTAACCTGAGAATCATAATTATTGTAGTTTATAAGAAACATTTTTTTCAGCTTTTTGGTAATCACTACGTAAAAGATGCATCAATCCAAACTGATTATTGTATTCTTGAATGCTTTTGTTTGCTAATCTTAACTCGAAAAAAATAAGCGAGCTTTTGATTTGATAAATCAATATCGTTAATCATTAGGTCAAACCAATTATTAAGATTATTTATTGAAACATTTAATTTTTCGATTTCGTAGTCGGGTTTGTATACTACTTTGACTTTTTCCTTTTTTTTCTTCTTTTTCTGTTATCTTAATTCCTTTTTTTTCAAGCTCTTTTTCTAATTCTTTTTTTTACTTGATATATTTTTTTTAACTTATCTTCTTGTTTATCGTTTTGTTTTTCATTCATTGATTTCTACCCTCCTACCCATCGAAAAACTATAATATTCATTTTTCCTATTATAACATGGTCGTTCATTGGAATACCTATTATTTTTCCGGATTCAGCAATTGTTTTTGTAATTTCGACATCGTTTATACTAGGGGTTGAATCTCCAGAAGGATGATTATGAACTATAATAAAGGAGATTGAATTGTGTATTATTGCTTCTCTAAAATATCTCGTGGATGTACCATCGACATATTTGCTGTTCCATTACTAATATTTTTATGGTAATAATGTTTAATTTTGAATCTAAAAATATTGCCCTTACTGTTTCGCTTTTTAAATGAATCATATCTTGACATATATTATATGCTTCATAGGGAGAGGTAATTTTATCTTGTTTTTCTCTTAATTTTTGTAGATGGAATCTTTTCCCTATTTCAAGGGCAGCTTTTAAGTTGATAGCGCTAACCCTTCCAACTCCTTTTTTTACTTGATAGTTCTTTAAGAGAAGCCTGTTCTAGGGTAGGAAGTGTTTTATATTCGTCTAGCAATAATTGAGTGGCCTCAAAAACATTTATTCCTTTTACTCCATGCCTTATAATCAGTGCGATTAACTCAGCATCAGTTAGACTTGAAGGGCCATATTTCTCAAGCTTTTCTCTAGGCAATAGTTCCTCATCCATCTTTTTCTCCTTTTTATTGAACTGTAGATATGAACTTGTTAATTTCTCTGAATAATTTTGCAACGGGTAGTCCCATTATGTTGTAGTAATCTCCTTCAATTTTTTTACAAATACTGCGGCAAAATCTTGTATTGCATAGGCACCCGCCTTATCATACGGAGAATAATTTGTTATGTAATAGTCAATAAGTTTATCTTCTAATTCGTAAAAGGTAACATGCGAAACTTCAGAAAATGATGTTGCCTTTTCTTTTGTTCTTAAGGTCACACCAGTATAAACTTGGTGGGTGCACCCAGACAAGGTTTTAAATTTAAAAGCTTCATCATAATCTTTAGGTTTTCCAAAAATAGTATTGCCTAAAGCTACTATAGTATCAGCTGTAATTAATAGTTCTTCATGAAATAGAGGAATATCATGGCTCTTGTTTAGAGATATTTCTTTTACCATTTCTTGTGGGTTATTTGAAGTACTTTTTTTCATTATTGTTTGATACTCTAATTGAAAAATCTTTTACTATCAATTTTAGTAGTTGCTGTCTTCTGGGAGAAGACGAACCTAATACTATTTTAATTCTTGAATTGATCAAATTTTACACTCCTTAATATTGCGCTAACTATTGTGGAATTGATAAAAGCTGTGATGACACCAAAAAAAATAGCATATAGGGATAGTACCATATTATTCCTTTTGATTTTACAATAAATATGCCTGCTATTAGTGTTTGAACTGTATTACTGAAAAAGCTCCTATTTCACTTATTCCTAGTACACTAGCTTTTTTTTCATTAGTTTGAAAGAGATCGACATAGTAAGGGCACTCGCAACTGCACCACCTAACCCCCCATCCAAAACATTGGTGATAAAAATCGACCACTTAAAATAGAACCTAACAATGTTTTTAGTAGGGCTATGTATAATGTATTGGTTAACCCAACATCTGTTACTACAGAAAGGAGTAACGGAAAATTAGAAAATCCCCCCCAACGTGCTCCTGGAATAGCTACCGGAAGTGGTAAAAAACTTTCGACATAATAAACAGCAGACGCTAGGGCAGTTAAGATAGCAATGTATGATATTTTTTTTGTTTTCACCATGTGTATAAATCGACTCCTGCTTTGTTTTGATTTCCAGTAGGTTTAACAACTACTTTATTAGGTATGCAAATAATGGGTTGGTTTGGTGTGCTTACCCAGCCAGTAGTTTCACAAATTTTATCTGGACAAGTAGCCTCATTAACCCTAACAGCATTATTAAAATATTCAACATTCATCAAGAACTCTCCGTCTTCGTTGTATATACTGTAAGTGCCTTCTTTACGAATTTCTAATATTATTTTACCTTTTAAATAAACTTGAGCTCCGTCTACCAGTCCTGCTGAACGAAAAAAAGTTATAGACATAAAAAAGATTATAATAAAAATAATAATCAAAATGAAAATGTCACTCTTTTTTTGCAAACTTCATTATTTAATTTTCTCCCTAAAATAATCAAATCCACTTGTTTCTGTACTTTCACCTGTAGGAGAAATTACAAGAGCTTGAATACCAAAATCAGTAAAATGCTCTAGTGCAGGATTATCATATCCTAAAACAAAAAGAGCGGTTGAAAAGACATCAGCAATCATCACATTTTCTGATATAACTGTTACACTTACCGCACCTGTTGCAGGATAACCTGTCTGTGGATCTATTATGTGGTGGTATTTTATCCCGTCTGAAATGAAATATCTTTCATAATTACCAGAAGTAGCAACTCCACCATTTGTAAGATAAATTGTATCTATTGATGTAAAGTATTCGTCAGAAAAAGGATCCCTTATACCTATAACCCAAGCAAGCTCTTTAAACTTTGGACCTATAATACCTATATCTCCACCAGCATCAATAAACCCTGTTGCTTTTGGATCTACTTCTCTAATTCTTTGAATAACCAAATCAACGGCATATCCTTTAGCTATTGCTCCTAGATCCACTTCTACTCCTTCTTTTAAAAGAGAAACTTGCATATTATCTTTGTCAATATCAATAAATCTATAATCTACATAACTCAATGCTTCATTAATTTCTTCCTGAGTAGGTACTCGTTTTGTAGAAAACTCATCATCAAATCCCCCCCAAAGTTTAATTAATGGTCTAACGGTTGGATCAAAAGCTCCACCAGTCAAAGCAGCATAATTATATGCAGATTGAAACAAAAATAATGCTTCTTCATCTACTGTTACTGTTCCATTTTGGTTTAAAATAGATACTAGACTGTCCTGCACATTGGACTATATTTATTATGAATACCTTAAAACTTCTTTTTCTGCAATATTAATTAAAACATCAGAAGACACTTTATCTCCTGCTAAATTAACCCTAATTACCGTTCCTAAAGACGGAAAAATTTTTTTTCACTGTAAACCGGAGTAGGCTTAGAAAAAAATAAGTAAAGATAGCAGAACAACTCCAACCGCTATTGCTGCAATATATATGTATAGTCTTATACTTCGACCACTTTTCTTCCGCAATTTTCGCACTCTCCTTTTGGGTTTAAACCTTTTATATCAATATTATATCCATTTCTTGAAATAAGAAGAACGCCACAATCCGGACAATATGTGCTTTCATATTCTGGTTTCCTGACGTTTCCAAGATAAACAAAATTAAGATATTCCTTAGCTAATTTATATGCCTCTTCCAAAAAGAAAGGTTCGTAGCTGGTTTATCAAACTTATATGAGGGATGATATCTAGATAAATGAAGGGGGGGTATGTCTTTTGATAAGCTTGACAACCAAATAAATTCTTTTCTAGCATATCTAAATCATCATTTATCGTAGGAACAATCAACGTTGTTACCTCGACATGTAAATTACTTTCTATCGATAGTTGTATGGTTCGTTTAACTGGTTCTAAGCTACCTTTTAAATATTTCCTATATATCTTATCATCAAAACATTTTAAATCAACGTTTAAAGCATCAATATATTGTAACATTAATTTTAAAGCTTCTTCGTTGATATAGCCATTTGTTACCAAAACGTTGTAATTTTCAGGATCCGCATATTTAATTGCTCTTGCTGAATCTAACACAAACTCGAACCATACTATTGGTTCAGAGTATGTATAAGCTACTCCATGGACATTTTCATAATTTTCGAGTATAGCAGGTAATGCTTTAGGAAATACCTTTCTTAGATTTGTAGGTTTTTCTTGAGATATATCATAGTTCTGACAAAAAGGGCATTGTAAATTGCATCCCCCCCATGTTCCTAAAGAGAGTATTTTTTTCTCCCGGATGAAAATGATAAAGGGGCTTTTTCTCCATCGGATCTAATCCCATACTGGTCGTATCAGCATAATTTAGAGAATACATTTCACCACCGATATTTTGTCTAACCCCGCAAATCCCCTTTTTATTTGGATATAATATACACTCGTGCGGGCATAAAGTACATTTTAATATATCGTCTTTGTACACTTCATAAAACAACGAGTTTATTTTCATTAATTATTCACCTCTAAATACTTTAATAATACCTTTCTACAGTAAATCTATATATTTCAACCGGTTCATCTTTATATATACCGGCTTTCATTTTAGCAATTCTTAACTGTTCCTCAACAGTATCTACTCCCTCAATATCTGGTAGCAAAACCCCCCCTTTTTTTTGTATCCACTTTTTACAACTACACCATAAACCTTGGGATTAAGATCTTTTGTATCTTCAACCTTTTCTAAATCTGATAATATATCAACTGAAATAACCAAATCTTCTAGCTCTGATGGACTAACTGGAGGAAATCTAGGATCCCTAGTGGCGGCAGCAATAGCATTTTCTTGTATTTCTTCAATAAGATTTTTATATATAGGAAATATTGTTCCTATACAACCTCTTAATTGTCCATCTTTTTGTGAATGCTAACAAAACAACCTCTCTTTTTAGCAAATATTTCTTTTGGAAGTGTGTCATCAAATTTTATTCTTTTTTTTATCTTTAACATAATTTTCTATTACTTTTTGAGCCCAAATTACATAAGGATGACTTTTATCCATTTGTATAAGATGCTCCTTTCTTACAAAACAAACTTTTTGAAAACTATATTTTAAAATATAACAATTATTAAATGATATATTAAACTTTATTTTTCATTTGTGAATTATAATATGGAATGAGTATGAATTTATTAGTTTAACAAACTTTTATAAAATACTGACGGTATAAGGAGATTTAGTTGATATGGCAAAGTACAACAAAACAATGATCCTTTCAATCATGGAAGCATCTAGCTATAATGCTTTCTATATAGCTACTCAGGGCTTTATATTTACAACTCTTGCTCTATATTTTAACGCTTCGCCTTTGTATATATCAATAATGACCTCTTTTCCAATTATAGCACAAATGTTTCAAATTTTTACTCCAAAAGTAAATAATATGATTGGTTCAAGGAAAAAAAAGGGATGGTCGTAAACGCTTTTGTATCGAGGAGTTTGTTCCTTGTTCTTCCAATATTAATTTTTCTTGATGTGAGATCTAATAATTCTTTATTATTAATTATTTTACTTTTTTTCTTTTTTTGGTACGTTTGTGGGTAATACGTGGACTGCTTTGATGAAAGAAGTTGTTCCTTTTGACTTAAGAGGAAAATATTTTGGTATCAGAAATATTTTTTCTTCAATCGCAGGTATGGTTATGTTATTTTTGTACACAAAATTACTAGAACTTCCTAATCTAAAAACTGGTCTTCTATTTGTGACTATCCTAATGTCTTTTTTTTGCAATCCTTTCAGCCTTTTTATTATCAAAACATGAATTTCCTCAGAATAATGGAGAAGAAAAATTTTTAAAAATTAATCTAGCTCAACCTTTTAAAGACAAAAATTTCAGAAATTATTTAATATTTATCTTTTTTTTGGAATTTTGCTATAGAATTTTCTAAACCCTATTTTTCTTACTTTGAAGTTGCTATATTAAACGTTGACTATAATTATTTGGCAGCGATGAGTATTCTTAACAGTGTTGTGGCAATACTTCTTTATTTAGTTTATGGGGGCTCTTGCAGACGCCTTTGGAAGCAAAAATGTATTGACTTTAGGTATTTTTTTTATCTACTTTTAGCCCTTTAATGTACTTCCTTATGACCCCCCCAAGTAATTATAGAAGTATTTTATTCTTAAACGCTATTTTTCTGCTTTTGCGTGGTCTGCAATTAACTTATCTATATTCAATTTATTGTTAGAATTAACTAAAGATCCTTCTGAGAATTATATTGCAGCAAATTCTCTTATAGGAGGAATGGCTGCAATATCAGCCTCACTTATTGGAGGTTCAGTTGCAAACGTTCTTAAAGACACTCAAATTAATTTTTTTAGGTGATACCTATCACGGTATCCAAATAATTTTTATTATAGGGTTTGTTTTGAGAATTATTTCTGTTACAATATTGAGTGAGGTAGAGGCAATTCAAAAACCTATGAGATATAAAGGGGGGGTTTTTTTCAACAGAAGGCACCCTATCTAGAAGCAGGGAAACTGATATGCCTTTCGTTGAATTTTTTTCAAAAAAAAGGAAACCACCTTTAAAAGACAAGCAATATACGCAAGAACAACCGGAAAATGACGAAAACAAAGAACCTCAAAAATCTGAAGAATCAAATAAACAAAGTAGCCCTACTACAGATGAAGAACAATTGAAACAAGAGTGAAGTATAATATTATGGACAAATTAATTTATACTCATATATCTATTATTCAATAATAAAAAGGTTATGATACAAAACCTTAGTTGTATTTTGTTTTGAATAAATAAAAAGCTCTTGTTTTTTTTTGAATGTAAGTGGGTGGGTACAGGGCGAAGCCCTCTCTAATCCCTCTACAACTAATATTTATAATCAAATAAAATACACTCTTTTTAATTAGGAGGATTCATATAATGGACATAGGAACTAGATATGAACCACATACTTTAGAAAATAAATGGTATAAAACGTGGGAGGAAAACCATGCTTTTGAGCCAAAAAAAAGGATGGAAATGGAAAGTTTAGTATAGTAATCCCCCCCCACCCAATATAACCGGAAAATTGCATATGGGACATGCATTAAATATAGTGCTTCAAGATATTGTTGTTCGCTACAATAGAATGAAAGGGGTAAAGACTTTATGGGTTCCTGGCGAAGATCATGCTGGAATCGCTACTCAACATGTTGTTGAACAGTATTTATTAAAAGAAGAGGGTAAGAGGAAAGAAGACTTTGATAGGGATGAATTTATTGAAATAGTTTGGGATTGGGCTAATAAATATCGAAACCATATCAGAGATCAAATTAGAACTTTAGGTGCTTCAGTAGATTGGAGTAGAGAAAGATTTACATTAGATGAAGGCTTAAACAAGGCAGTGAGAAACGCTTTTGTTACTTTATATAATGATGGCTTAATATATAGGGGAAAGTACATAGTAAACTGGTGTCCTTCGTGTGGGACCGTTCTTGCTGATGACGAAGTTGAGCATCATGAAGATAAAGGTAAGCTATGGTATATTAAATATCCACTTGAAGGAGAAGATGGTTTTGTTGTAGTAGCTACTACTAGACCGGAAACTATGCTTGGAGATACAGCTTTAGCGGTGAATCCATCAGATGATAGATATAAGGATATTATTGGTAAGACTGCAATTTTACCGTTAGTTGGAAGAAAATTACCCATAATTGCAGATCCTTTTGTTGATCCAAAATTTGGAACTGGCGTTGTTAAAGTTACTCCAGCTCATGACCCTAATGATTATCAGATGTGGGCAAGACATAACTTAGATATGATTCAAGTTATAGATGAACACGCTAAGATAAATGAAAACGGTGGAAAATATAAAGGATTAGATAGATATGAAGCTAGGAAAAGAATTATTCAAGATTTAAAAAAATGAAGAATTTTTAGTAAAAGAAGAAAATTACATACATGCGGTTGGCCATTGTTATAGATGTAATGATATTGTAGAACCTCTTCTTTTAGACCAATGGTTTGTAAAAACAAAACCATTAGCTCAAAAAGCTATTGAGGTTGTTGAAAACGATAATATTAAATTTTATCCTGAAAGATGGAAGAAAACTTATCTTAACTGGATGTATGAAATTAGAGACTGGTGTATTTCCCGACAACTATGGTGGGGGGGTCACAGAATCCCAGTCTGGTATTGTCAAGATTGTGGCCATATAAATGTATCTGTTGAGGATATAGAGCACTGTGGAAATTGTGGCTCAAAAATATTAAACAAGATGAAGACGTTCTAGATACGTGGTTTTCATCAGCCCTTTGGCCTTTTCAACACTTGGCTGGCCAGATGAAACAGAAGATCTTACTACTTTTTATCCTACCGATTTGTTGGTAACTGGATTCGATATAATATTTTTTTTGGGTTGCTAGAATGGTAATGTTTGGAGTAAAATTTATGGGGGATGTCCCTTTTCACGACGTCTATATTCATCAACTTGTTAGAGATAAATATGGAAGGAAAATGTCTAAATCTCTAGGCAATGGGATTGACCCTACAGAAATGGTTGCCCAATATGGCACAGATCCTGTAAGGTTCACTCTTGCTATTTTAGCAGCTCAAGGTAGAGATTTAAAATTGGACATCAGATTTTTTTTGATTCTTATAGGAAGTTTGCTAACAAGATTTGGAACGCTGCTAGATTTGTTTTACTAAATATTGATGATTATAGTAAACTTGAGTTAAATGAAGGCGATTTGAAGATTGAGGATAAATGGATTTTAACAAGATTGAATAGTACTATTGAAGAAGTAGAAAAGTATATTGATGATTATTTGTTTGATCAAGCAGCAAAACTTTTATATGAGTTTTTTTTGGAATGAATTATGTGATTGGTATATAGAAGCTTCTAAGAATCGATTGAAATTGGAAGGAAAAGAAAAATTAATCGTTCAAAACGTTCTAGTTAAGGTTTTTGATAGTTCTTTACGTTTGTTACATCCTTTTATGCCCTACATAACAGAAGAGTTATGGCAAAAGCTTCCTATTGATAAGGATTCAGAATTATTGATAACTGCAAAATGGCCCATTAGCGACAAGAATTTAAATTTTGAAAAAGAAACTCAAGATTTTATAAAAATAATGGACTTAGTGCGAGAAATTAGAAATGTTAAGGCTGAGATGAATATTCCTCAAGTTCAAGAAGTTACTTTAAATTACAAGGTTATGAAATCTTTGGAAGATTGGTTTGAAGTCAATAAAGAATTAATTTCAAATCTTGGATTTGTGAGAAACATTATTCAAATAGAGAAAAAAACCCGAAAGTTCAGCTACCGTTTATGTTGACGAAAATATGGAAATTTACATGCCTTTGGGAGATCTGATTGATATAGAAGCTGAAAGACAAAGAATTTCCAAGAAATTAGAAAAGATTAAAAAAAAGATATTGAATTATACGAAAAAAAAGTTGTCTAATAAAAATTTTGTAGAAAAAGCAGATCCGGAAGTTGTTAGTGAAACTAATGAGAAATTAGAAGAGAGTAAAAAAAACAGTACGAAAAATTATATCATTTGATGAAGGAGATTAATTAAATGGAATTTGCTAATTTAATAGATAACCTTTATGAAAGAGGATCTGCAAATTTTGCAATTAAGTTAGGATTGTCTAGAATTGAAGAGTTAGTTCAAAGAATAGGAAACCCACAAAATAAATTTAAAATTATTCATATTACAGGAACAAATGGAAAAGGCAGTGTTACTAAGGCTGTTTCTGATATTTTTATTGGTCAAGGTATGAAGGTCGGAACTTATATATCACCTCATCTTGTTTCAATAACTGAAAGAATCAAGGTAAATAGTACAAATATATCAGAAAATGAGTTTGTCCAAACATATATTGAAATCGAAGATGCAATAAAAGACATGGATAATAAGGGTGTCGATTTTCTCCATCTTTTTTTTGAAATTATGACTGCTTTAGCTTTTAAATTTTTTTTGAAAAGAGAAGGTAGATTTAGCCGTATTAGAGGTAGGGCTGGGGGGGGAAGATTAGATGCTACAAATGTTGTAAATTCTGATGTATCTGTTATTACATCTATTGCTATAGACCATACTAAGACGTTGGGTGATTCTTTGGAAAAAAATTGCCTATGAAAAAGCAGGCATTTTAAAAAAAAGACAACTTTTTAATTTTGGGCAATATAGATCATGCCCCCCCAAAGAAGGTTATCTTAGATAAGGCTGAAGAAGTAGGAGTAAAAAAAAGATATTTGAATACAACAAGGATTTTCGTTACGAGAATCCTAGATTTCATATCAACGAAAATATGTTAAATTATAAGGGATTAAAATTAGATCTCAACGACCTACAATTTAAAGCTAATGGTACTTTTCAGATGCAAAATGTAACTATTTCTTTAGCAGCGGCCGAAGCATTTGCTGAAAATATGGAATAAATCTATCTGTAGACAAACTTAGAGACTCTATGAAAAACTTTTTTTTGGGAAGGACGTTTTGATTACACAGAAATAAACGGAAAAAAAACTCAATTTTAGATGGTGCACATAATGTAGCTGCAGCAGAGCAACTGAAAATAGTGTTGAGGTTTATTGTTCCAACGATAAGAAGACTGCGATGATAGGCATTTTGAATGACAAAGATTATATTAATATTGCAAAAATAATATCACCAATCTTTGATAAAATTATTATTACTTCTGTTCCAACATCTAGAGGAAAAGACCCAGCAGCAGTATTTGAGGAATTTAAAAATGGAATAATAATGTTGAATTCATTCCAGATACTTCTGAAGCTTTTATGAAACTCTTTTCAGAAAAAAAGCGATGTCTATTTTGTTACGGGTTCTTTGTATTTGGTTGGGAAGATTAAAGAATATCTTTCTACCAATTTGATTTTTTTCAAAATAAGAAAAGGTAGGTTCTCATGATAAGAAAGATTAAGGCGATAATTGAAGATATTGAAGATGAAATTATACTTATAAGGATAGGGGGGGATATAGTACTGGAAGCCTATCCATCTTTTAAGGTGTTACAAAATCACAACGTTGGCGATAAAGTGGATTTTTATGTATGTCTAGAAACAAATGAGTGGAACACATCAATGTATATATTTGAAGATAAGTTTGAAAGAGATGTTTTTGAAGCTTTGAAAAAAAAGTGTCTAAAATGGGGGGGCCAAGAACATCTTCTAAGATTTTAAAAAAAAGTCAGTGCTGAAATGCTTGTTGGTATGATCAATGCACAAGATATTAATGGACTTTCTGGATTACCAGGTGTGGGTAAAAAAAACTGCAGAACGTATGATAGCTGAACTATCGGAAGCTTTTAACAATTTTGCACAATTTTCAACTGATTTATCTTCAACCAAAAATGTTAGAGATGCCCTTGAAGCTTTAGAAACATTGGGGTTTCAAAGGTATGAAGTTATGAAGATAATTAACGAATTAGACTTGAAAAATATGTCAACAGAAGATATAATTAAGAATTGTTTGGCAAAGTTGTGAATTTACTTATAAAGGTAGGGAAAGAAAGTGAGAGTTTTGATATTGGCAGCTGGTCAAGGAAAAAGAATGAATTCAAAAATTCCAAAAGTAGCTCACAAAATTCTCGATAAACCCATGGTTAATTGGGTGATTGAAGTGGCTCAAAAGGTTTCAGATGAAATTGCTATCGTATTGGGAACTGGTTTTGACATAGTTAAGCAATTGATTGATACTAACATAACTATATATGAACAAAAAGAACGATTGGGTACTGCACATGCTGTTATGTGTGCAAAAGATTTTTGAAAAATGGGGGGATAATGTTTTAGTATTATATGGCGATGTACCTTTTATATCGTATAATACTTTAAATTTACTATACAATACTCACTTAGAACATAATAATGATGCCACTGTATTATCGGTTGTTCTAGATGATCCAACTGGTTATGGAAGAATCATAAAAGATTCAAAAAAAATCGTTTGATTAAAATAGTAGAGGATAAAGATGCTTCTGTTAATGAAAAAAAATATAAAAGAAGTGAATACAGGAATAGCTATTTTCAAATCTGATAAATTGAAAGATTCTTTGAATAAGATTTCTCCCCAAAATGCACAAGGGGGGGAATACTATTTAACTGATGTATTTTTATTTTTTTTGATAAAACTGAGGTTATTAAATTAGAAAATAATGTAGAAGTGCTTGGTATAAACGATAGAATTCAGCTTTTGAAGTAGAAAGAAAGATAAGAATGGAAATAATGAAAAAGTTGATGTTAAATGGTGTTACCATTGTTGATCCTTATTCAACATATATATCCCTGATGTAGAAATTGGTATGGATACTATAATTCAGCCTCAAACATTCATATACGGGAAAACAAAAATTGGTGAAAATTGTGACATTGGACCGTTAACTAGAATAAAAGACTGTATTATTGGAAATAATGTCAAAATATTGCGTTCAGAATGTGAGTTAAGTGAAATAAAAGACAATGTTAAAATAGGACCATTCTCTCGATTAAGAGAAGGAACATTCCTAGAAGAAAATGTTAAAGTTGGTAATTTTGTTGAGACAAAAAAAACTCATATATCTTCAAACAGTAAAGCTCAACATTTAACATATTTGGGAGATACTTATGTAGGTAAGAATGTAAATATTGGTGCAGGTACTATTACTTGCAACTATGATGGAAAAATAAGTATCAAACTTATATTGACGATTATGCATTCATCGGTAGCAATACTTCTTTAGTTGCTCCTGTAAAAGTTGGTAAAATTCATTGATAGGAGCAGGTTCTGTAATAACAAAGGATGTTCCTGAAGATTCATTGGCTTTAGGTAGGGCGCAACAGATTAATAAGCTTAATTGGGTAAAGGAAAAAAAAGGAAAATAATTCGAAGGGAGAATAAAAATGTCAACAAATGAACAGCAATTCAAGATCTTTGCGGGTAATTCTAATCCTCCTTTAGCCAAGAAGATTGGTGAATATATGGGTACAAGGCTTGGCGACTGTGAGGTTTCAACCTTTGCAGACGGAGAAATTAATGTGCGGATAAATGAAACTGTAAGAGGTTTTGATGTTTATGTTATCCAATCCTTTTCTCCACCCGTAAACAACCATATCATGGAATTGCTTATTATGATTGATGCGTTAAAGAGAGCCTCAGCCGGTTCAATTTCTGTAATAATTCCTTACTATGGTTATGCTAGACAAGATAGAAAAGCTAGAGGTAGAGATCCAATAACTGCTAAACTAGTTGCTAATTTAATTACTGTTGCAGGTGCAACGAGGGTCGTTACGATTGATTTACACGCTGAGCAAATTCAAGGCTTTTTTTTGATATCCCTGTAGACAATCTTTGGAGCTATCCAATATTCACTAAATATTTTTTTAGAAGAAATTAAAATTCCTTCTAAAAAACACTGTTGTAGTCTCCCCTGATGTAGGTGGAGTTAAAAGAGCTAGAAAATTTGCAGAAAAACTTGGTTGCCCTTTAGCTATTTTAGATAAAAGAAGACCTAAAGATAACGTAGCAGAAATTATAAACCTTATTGGCGATGTTAAAGATGCAAATTGTATACTATTTGATGATATAATAGATACAGGCGGTTCTCTCCTGGCTGCATCAGAAGCATTAAATAAAGCTGGAGCAAAAAGCATAATTGCTTGTGCAACGCATGGGGGGGTATTTTCTCAAAACGCCGTTGAAAATTTACAAAATTCAAGAATTGATAAAATTATCGTTACAGACACAATATATCATAAGCAATTGCCAGATAAATTTATTGAATTACCTTGTTCTTCTTTGCTAGGTGAAGCAATAGTGCGAATAAGGAAAAATTTATCTGTTAGTATACTATTTAGATGAATATTTTTGAATTTAAACATGGGTTAAGGGTAGTAACCTTAACTTGATACAAGATAACAAATTTAATTAAACTCTTATCATTTTAGAATTTATATAATAACTTTAAATTAGGTAATTTAGGAGGTTAAGATATGGCACATGCTTATACTTTAGAGGTACTTGAAAGAGATCCAAAATTAAAAGCCAACAAACACAGAAAGGAAAATCTAGTTCCGGCAGTAGTATATGGTCCTTCTATGAAAGAAAATAAGTGTATAAATATACGAACAAATGACGTAGAAAGACTTATTGAAAAGGCTACAGCTACTACATTAATTGAGTTAAATATATCTGGTGAAAGTTCTAATGAAAAACTTACTGTTTCATTAAAACTATACAGAGACATAAAGTAACTGATAAGCCTATCCATCTAGATTTTTATTGTCCACAAGAAGGAAGAAAAATGAATATTAATATTCCTATTTCCTACTTAGGTGAACCAGCAGGAGTCGAACAAGGAGGCACGCTTAATATCTATTTACACGAAATTCCAGTAGAAATTTTACCTTCTGACATTATAGAAAGTCTTGAATTAGACATCTCAGATTTACAAATTGGAGATAACATCACTATCGAAGATATCAAAAACTTCTTCCAGAAAGCGCTGAGATTCTTTTAGATGATGAAGAAGTTTTAGCAGGAGTCATTGAACCTAGAGAAATAGTAGAAGAAGAAGAGGTTGTGGAGGAAGAGGTTGAAGAAGGTGAAGCTCCAACAGAACCTGAAGTAATCAAAGAAAAAGCACCTACAGAAGCAAAGGAAGAAGAATAATCAATGAAGAATTTAGTAATAGGTTTGGGAAACCCAGGCCCGCGTTATGTTTTACAAAGCATAACGTGGGTTTTTTTAGCTTTAGATAGATATAAAGAGAAGAAAGAAAAATTTTATGATATTAAAAATATTTCCGGAAGAAATTTTGAAGGATTTAGTATCAACGGGAATTTATTTATTAAACCTCTTACTTATATGAATTTAAGTGGAGAGGTTTTACCTGTTGTATTTAAAAAGTATGGTAAAATTGAAGAAAATTTAATTGTTATTTATGATGATATTTGGCTCAACTTTGGTGAAATAAGAATAAGAAAAAAAATGGTTCTGATGGTGGACACAAAGGAATAAAATCACTAATCTCGGTGTTAAAAAGCACTGAATTTCCTAGAATTAGGATCGGTATTAATAAAAATTATGTTCATGGAAGTGGTGATTTAGCTAATTATGTTCTAGCTCCTTTTACAGAGGAAGAATTGTATGAACTGTATATTGTACTTGATGTAGTATGCCAAGCCATAGATTATATATTAGATGGTAAAATAGAAGAGGCAATGAATAAATTTAATGGAAAGAATTTTTTTAGAAAATGGACAGTGAAAAGGAGTTCTATCAATGAATGAAGAAAAAAATCATGGTTTTTAGTAAAATACTTGAAGAAATTAGAATAGCTATTTTAGAGAACAATAAGTTAACCGAAATTTTTTTCGAAGATTTTGAGACAGACACTAATACAGGTAAAATATTTGTAGGTAAAATTGAAAATGTAGTACCGGGTCTTGAAGCATTTTTTTGTCAATATTGGAACGGGGAAAATGGTTTTTACGATTTAGGGATACTATTGGGAAAGCAGAAAATTATAAAGTTGGGGGACAAAGTTATGGTCCAGGTAAAAAAAAGATGGTAGCAGTCGTAAAGGTCCTCAATTATCTATGCATATAAGTATTCCTGGTAAATATTTAGTATATTTACCTTATTCAAACGATAATATAGGAATATCTAGAAAAATCACTCGTCAATACGAACGCCAAAGACTCAGGGATATTTCAAAGAAGATATTAAACAAGGGCGAAGGAATTATTTTTAGAACAAATTCTGAAGGAATGGAAGAGACTGAATTAGCACATGAATTAGATAATCTAAGAAATATATTTAAAAATATACTCGAAAAATATGAATCGTCTAATAAGCCTCAAATTTTGTTTGAAGAAACTGATTTTATGGAATATATATTAAGGGAAAGATTAGATTCAAATACAAAAAAATCATTGTTGATAACAAACAAATTTATAGAAAATTAAGAAAACTTTTGAAAATTTTAAATTTAAACCTTTACTAGAGTTAGTTAAAGGAGATTCGTTTAAAGAATATGGTATATATAATCAAATGAACGAGATCTTTAACAAGAAAGTCGATCTGGAAAATGGTGGAATTATAACCATTGATAGGGCTGAAGCTTTAACTGTTATCGATGTAGACTCGGCAAGTAACCTTGAAGGTAAAAATGTTGAAGAGACTTCTTATATAACAAATATAGAGGCTGCAAAGGAGATAGTTAGACAACTAAGATTGAGAAACATTGGAGGTATGATAATAGTAGATTTCATCGACATGAAAGATCCCTTGCATCGAAAAGAGGTCATCGAAGTAATAAAAGAGGAGGCTCAAAAAGATAAATCTAAATTAACTGTTGTAGGATTTACAAATTTAGGACTTTTAGAGCTGATTCGTAAACGTACTACACCTGCTTTAGACTCAGTCGTTTATTTTTCTTGCCCAGTTTGTCATGGAACAGGAAAGATAGTATCTCCATCTATAGTTTTTGGAAAATTACTAAAAGAGATTGAAACTTCTATAAAAGAGATAAAGAAGGATCAAATAAAAGCTATAGAAATTAATGCTTTTCATAATTTATCAGGATATTTAACTTCTTCACTCAAAGAAGACATGGAAAAGAAGTTAAATTTAAAGGTTGACTTTTTATTTAATTGGCATGATCCTAACTCATATAGCATTAAATATAAGGTATAATTTGAATCATACATCTGTGCTATCAATTAAGTACTTTAGAAATAAAGAATTTTCTAAAGATAGCATTTTGAAGTTATAATGGGTACGTGTTACAAATTATTAGGAGGAAATACATGAAAAGAAAAATCCCGTTTTATATTATAGTTGCTGGTCTGGGATTAACTTTTATTGTTAGTACAATTCTTTTATTTTCAAAAGAAGACATATCTATAGCTTATTTAACCACAAATTCCGAACATGAAAAAAAATCCCTTTCTTAGAATATATAACATCAGAAGAAAAGGCAAAATTGACAGAGAATGTTGGAGATTTTTACTTCCATCAAATTGATGAAAAGAACACAATCTTTAAAAAGATTAAAAAGATAGGTAGTAATCAATTTGTTCTGTTAGTAGAAATCAAGGACCAATACTATGTTTATTTTATTAACGATAATGGAGAAATTAAAAACAAAGTATTTATCGATAGCGGGAACGTTAAACTTAACGATCTAGTCATTAACAACGATAATTTTACTTTTGTGGGACAAAAAAATGGAAAACCCTATGTGTTAAATACCTCAAAAGTGGTTCGATGAATTGGTCTAATATATTAAACTATCAAGGAATATTCAATACTATTAAAAGTACCTCAAATGGATATTTAGTCGCCGGACAAATCTCAGTAAATAACAATGTACAAGCTTATCTTTCTTTATTAAATCAAAAAGGAGATAGAATTTGGGAAAATACTTTCGGAAGAGAAAATGAAGAAAAAAATAGTCGATGTTATCGTTAATTCAAACAATATCATTGCTGTTGGTACTTCAAACTCAAATATTGAAAAACAATATAATCTGTTGTTTTTAGAATATAGTAAAGAAGGCTCTCTAATATTTTACGATGAATACGGTAATACCGTATATAACGAGTATCCCACATCTGTAGCAAGTGACAATCAAGGAAACATATATATAGGAGGATATGCTTCTTCCTTAAATGAAAAAGAATGGAAAAGTTTCTTTATGAAGGTATCAAATTCAATCAAAAATAATAACCTTTTAGATGTCGAATTTTTGAAATCTTATCTATAAAGCCATTATCAAGAATTGAAGAACTAAAAGTTGTTGATAATACAGTTGTTATTGCTGGGGTATGTGTAGAACAATGGCCTAATTACGATGTGTTTCTTGAAGTCACTAACTTAAATGGTATTGTACTTGAACAAAAAAAATATACGGTAGAGAAGATCAGGAATTAGTATATTCTTTTGAAATCTCAGATGAAGGTGAGATTATCGGTGTTGGTCAGATAAATAACTCAGAAAATGAAATCTATCCATTATTATTCAAAACAGATTCAAATTATAGAATTCCAGGTTTAGAAAAACCTTGATTGAATATTTAAGTGAGCTATTATTTCAAGTTAAAAATTAAACTTTGAAGTTATAATGGGTTTAGGGCGAAGCCCTCTCCCCAACGTACAAGTACCAAATTAAAAATGAAGATTTTTAAGATAGTATTTTGAAGTTATAATGGGTCCAGGGCGAAGCCCTCTTCCCCAGCGTACAAGTTACCAAATTAAAAATGAAGATTTTTAAGATAGTATTTTGAAGTTATAATGGGTCCAGGGCGAAGCCCTCTCCCCCCCAACGTACAAGTTACCAAAAACTTTAAGCCCTATTTTGTAAAAAAATTTAATTCTAAAACATCTATATAATGAGAATTTCGTAAATTCTAAAGTGAGTAAGTAGAGAAAAAAATAGGAGGTAGTTATTATTGAAACCATCTACTGTAAAATATCTTTCAAAAAAAATAATGGAAGCCGGTGAAATTCCATTAATTTGGGGACATTTTGGCGTTGGAAAAACAGATATAGCTCGAGAAATAGCCTCAGAAACTGGCAGAGAATTAATAATATTAATAATTTCTCAAATGGAACCAGGAGATTTAATAGGTTTACCCGCTCGTGGATCTGATAGGACAGTTTTTTTTAAAACCTGATTGGTGGCCAGATGAAGACAATGTATTAATAATGATAGATGAAGTTAACCGTGCACATAGATCCATTCGAAATGCTATTATGCAGCTTCTTATTGATAAAAGAATTCATAATCATGTTCTTCCTGAAGGTGCCTGGATTATGGGAGCTGCTAATCCTCCTGATGAAGAATATGACCAAGTTGATTTGATAACAGATCCTGCATTTATGTCAAGATTTTTCCATTTAGAACTTTCTCCTGATGTTGATGATTGGGTTGAGTGGTCTACTAGCAATAATGTATCACCTGAAATCGTTTCTTTCATTAAAGAATATCCTGAATACCTTTCTTCTGATACAATTGTATCTATGAGATTAAATCTTAGACCTAGTCCAAGAAGCTGGTATAAATTAGCTAATGTTTTATCTTTGATGTCGGAAGAAGACATTAAAAACTACGGTTATGTTGTATCCGCAGCAATAGTTGGTTCTGAAGCTGCTAGAACTTTTCTATCATTTCTTGAAAATAAAGTTCAACTACCTGATCCAAAGGAATTATTGTATGAAGGAAAAAAAATCTAGATAAGATTTCAAAACTTTCAAATGAAGAGAAAATTACACTTATATTTAGAATTAACAATTTTTTTCGAATCACTTCAAGAAGAGGATATGATTGCTATTTTGAATGATCAAGATCAAAAAACAATCGCTGATAATTTAAAAAAAACTGAGCGATTTAGTACCAAAAGATGCTCTTTTTTTCTGTATTGAGATTTCTAAATGAAATGATTGAAAAAAACAAGGGGCTAAAAAGAGCTTTTTACGACAAATTACTTGAAGAAATTGCTATAACCCTTGGTGATTCATCTTGGATGGAAGGCATTTAAAATGGAAGATATACTTCAAAAAGCGTGGATTGAATTAGAGAAAGAAAGTTTATTTTTTTCTTATCTAAGAATGAATTTTGATAATGTTCCTACAAAAGCTGTTAGAACCATCAAAGTTTCAATAACTTCTCAAGCTAAGTTCAGAATTATGTACAATCCTAAACGGTTGCAAAATCTTGGGCTAACATTAACAAAAGGCCTTTTAAAACATGAAATTTACCATATTATTCACGGTCATATTTTTATTAAACCAAAAAAACAAAAGGGAAAAAGGAATATGGGATTTAGCAATGGATGCTGCAATAAATCAATATATTAGAGAACTTGACGCTTTCGCAGAATCATTAGATGTAATGGTAGCTGAAGGTCATGCCCCCCCGGATAATGAATTCTTTTTTTTGTAACTGCTCCTATGAATTTATTAAATAAAACAGCTGAAGAATATTATAAGTATATCTTAGATTTTTAGAAGAAAAAAAAGATGGTTGACTTAGAAGAAATAATTGAGAAGAGGGAACAAAATACTGACTCTCATGATTTTTCTTCAGAAATTCCGGAAGAAATGGCTTTTGATATAGTAAGCGAATTTGTAACTCAAGCATACGATAAATCAAAAGAAAATCTTCCAGATGGGGGGGTCGAAATGGCTGTTTCTTTGATGGTAAAAAAAACCGTATTTAAATTGGAAAACCCTATTGAGAAGATTTTTGGTAGTTCTATTGTTGTAGAGAAATATAGAAGTTTGCTAAAACCAAATAGAAGATATGAAGATCAACCTGGATGGGTCACAGAATTAGGACCTAATGTTGCTATAATACTGGATACATCTGGATCGATTATAGAAGAAGAATACAATTCTTTTTTTAATGAAATAGAATCTATCACAAAAAAATCTTGGTGGAAAAGTTACCTTAGTTCAAGCAGACAGTCAAATTCAAAACGTTATGACATATCACAAAGGAAAATGGGAAGAAATTATTTTGAAAGGGAAAGGTTCAACAGACTTACAACCAGCTGTAGATTATGTTGAAGAAAATATAAGGCCAGAAGGCATTATCGTATTTACAGATGGATGGTTAGAAGTCCCAAATGTTCAAAGACGCGTGCTTTTTGTATTATCTAAAAAGTATAACCCTGATTTTTTTTACTCAAGCTACTGAATATTATGGGAAAAACAATGTTGTTATCTTAAATTAACCTTTTGCCTTCTCATTTAATGTTGACAAATTATCTTAATTGTGATACCATATAATACGTCAAAGAAATAATTATTGAAAAAAATATATAAACTATAATT
>JMBV01000213.1_pt1 | contig 21763 bp, 36 predicted proteins | sample 616531 | NCBI WGS metagenome assembly JMBV01 (sample SAMN02727904, study PRJNA239997) | anaerobic digester metagenome | biome: anaerobic digester; isolation source: mesophilic anaerobic digester inoculated with municipal waste water sludge... | place: Germany: Bielefeld University, CeBiTec ...
ACGCGTACCACTGCACGCTCCAGACTGTAACCCTCTTATAGCCTGCGAGGTGCGAAGGGTGGCCCTCCCCAGTCCATTTACAGCCCCATCTATCACATGGCGGTCGAACCATGCAAACGAACGCGATATGCCGTTGAATATAATTTTCTTCGTGATAAACAGATATAGTTCGTCTATATAAAATCTGTTTGATGCAGCCCTGTAAAGCTTTCCAAAGCCTTTAGCCAAATGTGCCGGATATGCGTTATCTCTCCTGTAGAGGTATGCAGCCACCCCTATTCCTGTCAGTGCCACGGAGACACTGATAGCAGCTACTGTCACGTTCAGACGGATTATGTATTGTGTACCATCGGCCGTAACAAATTTCCCGAAAGGGATAAAGCCACCGGCGACGGTCAACAGAGCAGGAACAGAAGCGGGATAGTCATCGAACGGGGACTCTCGTGAGGCCTTCGACCATCGCGTACTTTATACTCCTTGCGCCAGAATATACTGTAATAGAGCCGGAACATGTAAAAAGCAGTCAGTCCCGCTATCACGGTCATCCATACACCCATTCCCGTGCTAAACCCATAGGCGGCGGTAATTACTTCATCTTTGCTCATAAACCCTGAGAAAGGCGGAATACCTGCTATCGACAGACAGGCAATTAAAAAGGTGATATGCGTGACTGGCATATACCTGCGCAAGCCCCCCCATATCCTTCATCTCATTACTATGAACGGCATGGATTACCGAACCCGCGCCAAGGAACAAAAGCGCCTTGAACATTGCATGTGTAAACAGGTGAAACATGGAAGCCATATACCCAACCCCCCCGTGTTCATGCTCACTAAGCCCCCCCATACCTGTGCTTACTCCCAACGCAACCATCATAAACCCTATCTGGGAGATGGTGGAGAAAGCCAGTACACGTTTTATATCGGTTTGCGCTATCGCTATAACAGCGGCAAACATAGCCGTAAATGCACCCACATATGCAATACCATGCAGCACCTCAGGAGTGAAGCCAACATAGACCGGGAACAGGCGAGCAACCAGATAGACTCCCGCCACAACCATGGTGGCAGCGTGAATGAGCGCCGATACGGGGGGGTAGGTCCTTCCATGGCATCGGGCAGCCATATATGCAGAGGGAACATTGCCGACTTACCGGCACCACCAATAAAAATCAACGCCATAGCCCAGCTCATTGCCGACACGCCCATAAAGGTTGTTCCAAGGGCAGGACCAAAGAGAGAAGCATCTCCCGGTATCAGCACTCCGAAATCGAAAGTCTGCGTATAGTATGAAAGCACCAGTATGCCGATCAGAAAAACATATCGGCAAAACGGGTCACGATAAATGCTTTCTTGGCTGCAGCCACCGCTGATGGCTTACTGTAATAAAAACCGATGAGCAGGTAAGAGGAGACACCCACCAGCTCCCAGAAGATATACATCTGAAAAATATTGGTTGCTACCACTAACCCTATCATGGAAAAGGTAAAAAGGGAGAGGAATGCGTAATAACGCCCGAACCCTCTCTCTCCTTTCATATATCCTAAGCTGTAGATATGCACCATCAGCGAGACGGTGGATATCACCACCAGCATCATCACAGAAACCTGATCAAGCATGATGCCCAGATCGATATGCAGCTTCTCACCCACATTAAGCCAGGTGAAATTGCAGGGTGTGACTGACTGCCATACTCCGTTTACATTTTGGGTAGTGAAATAGTCAAACGCCGTATAGTATGAGAGCAGCGTCACCAATCCCGCTACAACGGTGCCGCCCGCTCCGGCATTGCGTGGTTTTAATGCAGTTCCCGACAGTCCGATTGCCAGAAACGACAACAGCGGAAGTATCAGAATGAAAATTGTATAGTCCATAATCAATAATTCGGCTCTCTCTTTCGTGAGAACAGTAGAGCTTTATTTTTTTTCTTTATTCTTTCATTTGTTCTATGTTATTCACCTCGGCGTTGCCGAATCTCCTGTACACGTTAATTACGATGGCAATGGCGACAGCGGTTTCGCAGGCCGACACAGCAATAGCAAAAAGTGCAAAAAAAAGAGCCCCCCCTCCATCTCCCCCCCGGGATACAGATAGCGGTTGAAAACCGCAAAATTCATGTCAACGGAATTCAGAATCAGCTCAATCGAGATAAGCATCATTATCATATTCTTACGTGTAAAAAAAACCGTAGATACCTGCAAAAAAAACATTATCAGGCTTACAATCAGGAATGCCTGCAAGGGTACCGCTTCCAACGACGTGTTCAAAATAATCTCTCCCATACTCTATTTCTCTTTCTCTTTCTCTTTTCTTGCAATCATAATGGCACCCACCACACAGGCAAGCAATAAAACACTTATTGCCTCAAAAGGAAGCAGATATTGGTACTTTTCAATTCCCAGCATCGCGTGGCCAAGGTCCCGCATCCCTATTTCTCCTCCCTTCAAGTAATTGTACGCCCTAGACACATTATTTACAATAATGCACCCGCAAAAGGCCGCTCCTGCGATGGAAAGGAGTGCCGGGTAATTTATTTTTCCAACAGCTTTGCGCTTCATATCCTCTCCCGGCCTGTGAGTAAGGAAGATAGCATGATAAACATTATCATAATACCACCCGCATATACGCTCACCTGAACGGTAAAAAGAAAATGATAGTTAATCATCAGAAAGAGTCCTGCGGTCGCCAGTAGTACGAGCAACAGATATATTGCCGAGCGAATGATCCGTTTTGCGGTGACGGCAAGTACCGAAAACAGAGCTATCACGGCCGCCAGTAAGTAAAATATAATTTGTTCAGCCATAATTTAATTCACTGCCTCCTTTTTTTCTTTTCCCTGAGTTTTGATCCGGGCTTATTGAGCTGATGGACAAGCTTCTTCCTGTCGTACACAGCCCCCTCGAAATCGTTGTTGAAGATGATAGCGCCCGACGGGCAGTTTATAACGCAGAGGTTACAGAAGGTACAGCTTCCGTAATCCCAGATATGCCTGTCAAGCACCCTCTTCTTTTGCCATTGCCATCCTCCATGGTCGCCGCTACAACCTTGATAGTGCCATTGGGACAGTTCATCATGCAAATACCGCACGCCGTACAGGCATGTTCATTGTTCTCATCGTGAGGCATCACCAGTTCGGCACGCCATCGGCCTGAGATGACCAACCTCTCCCTGTTCTCGGGATACTCAATGGTCACCTTTTTCTCCAGAACTCTTTCCAGGTAACACCCAAACCGCCAAGCAGCGACCTTGCCGCAGTGAAAATTCCAGTGATATATTTTGTAAGTTTATTCATATTCAGATCAATAAATACTCAAATTGTAAATTTCCGCCCTGTTGATAATGCAACGTTGAAAAACCAAACGTCCATTCTGCAGTACCGGGCAGTAATTTCCCTGGCTGCTGCTAATTCAAACCGAACAGGCCCGGGAACAGGTCAGTCAAGGTCCATCCGGCAAGCACTACCACTACCATTACTATAATATTTACAAGATTTATCGGAAGCAGGTACTTCCACTCAAGGTTGAGAAGAAGGTCGATACGCAGTCGTGGAAAAGACCAGCGGACCCACAAGCTCAGGAATATCAGCACAGCCGTTTTACCAAGGAACCAGGCGTACGAGGGTATATACCACATCACCTGATTAAATGTATCCCACCCCTTTATCTGCACAGGCATCCATCCCCAAGAAAGACGGTGGTGGCTATAGCTGCAATAATAAACATGTTGAGATATTCTGCAAGATAAAAAAAAGCCGAACTGCATACCCGAGTACTCGGTATGGTATCCCGCAGTAAGCTCCCCCCTCCGCCTCGGGCAGGTCGAAAGGAGCCCGGTTTGTCTCAGCATGGCCCGAGATCAGGTATATCAGTGAGGCTACTATTGCCGGCAGGTGCCCGTTGAATATGTTCCACACATAGCGCTGGTTCTCCACAATCTCCGAGAGCTGCATCGTACCTGTCATCACAACAACTGTCATCAGCGCGAAGGCGGCCGAAAGTTCATAGCTGATAAACTGGGCGCCGCTACGCATTGCTCCAATCATTGAGTATTTATTGTTGCTCGACCACCCTGCCAGAAGCACTCCTATGACGCCAAGCGACGAGACAGCAAGCAGATAGACGATTCCCAAATTGAAATCTACCACCTGCAATCCCTTACCGAAAGGGATAGCTCCGAAAGCCATCACCGATGAGCATATCACGAAAAGGGCGCAGCATAGAATAGAAACTTATCCACCCTGTTGATATGTATAACCTCCTTGATCAAAATTTTTACCATATCTGCTATACTCTGTAAAAAAACCATATTTACCAAGGCGGTTGGGACCCAGGCGGGCCTGAAAAAAAGCTGTCACCTTTCTCTCTGCGTAAATAAGCACCAGCGCGATGGCTGCGTACGATATGAGAAGTGCTGCAAGAACAATGATGCCTTCAGTCAGCGTTGCCCACACCGGCGGCAGGTTGCCACTAATAAATATGTGGATTTCAGAAATCAAACCGTCCAGTTCTAATGGTTGACTATATTCCATACTTCAATTTTGCATTTTCCTTATATATAATTTGACCTGCCTCTCTATATCATTATCCTGATATTACTGTGACAGGGGTTTCATTTTATTCCTTGTTCAACAGATAAGCTACCTGTCGATATCCGGTATCACGTAATCCATCGAGCCACCTATGCCTATGAAGTCGGAGAGAAGCTCACCCTTGCATATGAGCGGCATCACCGATACCGCGGCAAGCGAGGGCGAACGGAACTTCACCCTGTAAGGGAATTTGCCGCCGTCACTCTCTATAAGCACGCCGAACTCCCCCCCTTTCCTGTCTCCACACTCTGGAAATAGCGCCCTTCCGGCAGGCGGACGATAGGCTTCACCGGTGTCTGGACCGCTCCTGCGGGTATATTATCTATCAGCTGCTCTATTATATGAAGCGACTCCTCTATCTCTTCCAAGCGGTTCATATAGCGGGCATACGAGTCGCCCCCCCGGTGCGTATAACCTCTTTAAACTCAACCCTGTCGTACAGTGAGTAGGTTTATGCCTGCGCACATCGCACGACCAGCCGGAACCACGCCCGGCTGGACCGGTAACACCATAGCTTATAGCATCCTCCAGGCTAAGAACTCCCACCTTCACCATGCGGTTGAGGGCAATAACGTTATGCGAGAAAAATCATCATACTCCTTCAGCTTCTCCCTCATATATGGAATAAAAGCATTTACATCTTTGCAGAAATCATCATAGATATCGAACATCACCCCCCCGCCTATCACGTTCTGGTTGATTATCAGCCGCCCTCCGCAGGCCTTGTCGAAAATATCCAGAACATGTTCCCGCTCGCGCATCCCGTAGATAAAAGCGGTAGTTGCCCCCCCAGGTCGTTACAGTGCGTAGCAAACGCCAGCAGGTGTGAGCTTATGCGGTTCAGCTCATCCATGATAACACGTATATACTGAGCCCGCGGCGGCACTTCAATGCCGGCAGCTTTCTCCACGCACATGCAGAGGGCATGTCGGTTTATATTTGCAGAGAGATAATCAAGACGGTCGGTAAAATGCAGGATCTGGGGATATGCCATACTTTCGCAAAGCTTCTCTATTCCCCCCCTGTGGATATAGCCACTGTGAATATCTATCTTCTTTACTATCTCCCCCCCGTCCAGGGCCGTGCGGAAGTGCATCACGCCGTGCGTTGAAGGGTGCTGCGGACCGATGTTGACAATGTAGTCATCATCATCAAAAACGGGCGTTGTGCTCTCCACCAGGTTCCCAGCAGCATCTTCAGTAATACCGGGAGCGGTATCCGAAAATTCCCTGCTGGCAATCGTAACGGGATTAAGCGCAGGATCACCGTCATAGTCCTTGCGCAGAGGGAACCCTTTCCAGTCGTCCGGCAACAAGAAACGGCGCATATCAGGGTTGTTAATAAAGCGTATGCCAAACATTGCATACACCTCTCGCTCGTTGAGGTGAGCCGCATTATAGATATCCGTCACAGAGTAAAGCAACGGATTATTCCGGTCGCCCACTGAGGTTATTACAACAATCTCATTTCCCGGGCTTTTTGACGATGAAAGCTGGTATATAACACCAAGCCTATCGTTCCAATCCATGCCGGTAAGGCTTATAAGGTAATCGAAAGGGATCCTTTCGCAGGTGCAGAGGGCTTTTATCAGAGGGTGCAAAAGGCCCGGCTCAACAGTCACGGTCAGCCTCTCCTTCTCTTCTATCACAGCATTGCCTGCAGCAGAGAGCACAACCTCTTTAACAACCTCTTTTAAATCTACTATCATAAAACAAGCATCTTGGTTATTGAACTTCAGAAAAATAAATCAATGCATACACAGCTAATAAAGTTCAGTGGGTAATTTGCGGTGATCGACAGGCAATGTCCAGCTACCTGCATTCACCAATTTCACCGGGACAGGCTTCAAATTCATTCCCCGGGTCTATGGCCTCACCCGTTTCCGGGTCCCTCAGCATATCGGGGGGGTTATAGGGACGGACGATACGTTTGTTGCCGAAGAACCTCTCAACCTTCACCTTGCGCTGCAGCTGGAGCAGCCCGTAGAAAAGCGACTCGGGACGTGGAGGGCAGCCGGGGGGGATATAGACATCCACCGGAATAACCTTGTCTGCGCCGTTCACAACATTATAGGAGTTCACAAAAGGGCCTCCCGAGATGGCGCACGATCCCATGGCTACAACATACTTCGGTTCGGCCATCTGGTCATATACACGCCGCAGCAGTGGCGCCATCTTATTCACTATTGTCCCCCCCGCAACAATCATCAGATCAGCCTGGCGGGGACTGTTGCGCGTCACCTCCATGCCAAAGCGTGCCAGGTCGTAATGAGCAGCAGCGGCAGCCATAAACTCAATGCCGCAGCAACTTGTGGCAAAACAAGAGGCCAGAGCGAGTTGCTCCTCCCCCCCAGTTGACCATCTCGTCAAGCTTGCCTGTCACCACATTTACATTAGCCTCATTCAGCCGGTCAATATATACCTGCAGTGTCTCATTATCCTTGAACTCGCCTGAAGGAAAGTCCTTGATCTTTATATCTTTCAGTTCCATTTCAGCACCCCCCCTTTCTCCAGGCGTAGGCAAGGCCCAGTCCTAATATCACGATAAATAAAAGAATATTAACCAGGCCGGGCACCCCTAATTCCCTGACTACCGTCGACCACGGAAGAAGGAATATTGTCTCCACATCGAACATCAGAAAAAGAATAGCATAGAGGTAGTATCCCACCCTGAACTGCATCCATGATGTACCATGCGTAGGTAATCCGCACTCATAAGGCTCGCCCTTCTGAAAATTGACAGAGCTTGGGCAGAGCAGCCGGGCAATAGTAATGCTGGCTGCTACCAGTGTGACTCCGGTAAGAAAGATCACTACGAATAGTGATAAGTTATCCATAAATATTGTATTGAATTATTACGATTATGTACAGCTTCTATTGCAGGCATTTTTTTCATAACGATGTCACATGAAGGCACCTTCCTGAAACATGTCGTTGAAGCTTTACAGAATAAAAAAAAGGATATTTCCTAAAACGTGGCAAAGGTAGCAATTTATTTGTTATAAAAATAAAATAAAAAAACAGCACCAACTACGACGGCCGACCCGATAAGGAATATACCCTCCACATCGGGCTACGGTATCACCGTTTTTTTATATTATATATCGAATAAAAAAACAATCAATGAATGAATTTCATTATTTTAGCAAAAAAAACGTATCTTTGTTGTTATTTAAGAAAATCGACCGATAGAAATTCCCAATCGTTTAATTTATAAATAATTAGTACTCGAATGAAAAAGTTATTATTCATTTCATTAGCATTTATGACACTACTTTCCTGCACCAACACCAAGAGCAGCAAAAGCTCAGGTGAAGCCGGAAGCATTTTCTTTACCGAATATGACACACAGTTCGGTATGCCTCCGTTCGATAAGATTACTTTTAGTGATTACAAACCGGCCTTTCTTAAAGGGATGGAAGAGCAATCCGGAGAGATTGACGCCATCGCCGGTAACCAGGAGGCGCCCACTTTTGAAAACACCATCGCAGCATTAGACAACAGCGGAAAAATGCTGACACGCGTCTCTCGACTGTTCTACGGATTAAAAAGCGCCGAAACAAACGATTCCATTCAGGCGCTGGCTGAAGAGCTTTCTCCTCTTCTGTCAGAGCATAACGACAATATCTACCTGAACGGAAAGCTTTTCGACCGTATAAAAACGCTTCACGACGATACAACAGGCATGAACCTCACTACCGAACAGTACCGGTTATTAGATAACTATTACAAAGATTTCGTACGCTCCGGCATCATGCTGGGTGAAGCCGAAAAGACAAGGCTGCGGGAGATCAACAAAGAGCTCTCTGCACTTACACTTAATTTCGGGAATAACCTGCTTAACGAGACAAACAATTTTAAGCTTGTTATCGACAACAAGGATGATCTTGCAGGCCTTCCCGAAGGAGTGATTGCCGCTGCGGCCGAAGCAGCCAAGGCTGCAGGTGAAGAGGGGGGGAAATGGGCCTTCGGGCTGCAGAAACCCAGCTGGCTGCCTTTTTTTGCAATATTCAGAGAAACGCGATCTGCGCGAGAAGCTTTATAAAGCCATGTATAACCGTGGCGACAACGATAATGAGAACGACAACAAAAGGATCATCAACGATATTGTCAACCTACGCATCGAGAAAGCACAAATGCTTGGCTACAAAACACATGCCGATTTTATTCTGGAGGAGAACATGGCTAAAACTCCGGCTAATGTTTACAAGCTGCTTAACGAAGTGTGGGACTACGCACTTCCGCAAGTAAAGAAAGAGGCTGCAGAGCTGCAGGCACTCATTGATGCGGAAGGCGGAAACTTTAAGCTGGAGTCGTGGGACTGGTGGTACTACACCGAAAAACTGCGCCAGCAGAAATATTCACTTAACGAAGAGGAGATCAAGCCCTACTTCAAGATGGAAAACGTACGTGAAGGGGGGGTGTTTGAAGTAGCCAACAGGCTCTACGGGCTGAGTTTTAGAAAGCTGGAAAATGTCCCCCGTATATAACCCCCGAGGTGGAAGCGTATGAGGTGCTCGATGCCGACGGATCACACGTTTCGGTTTTCTATACCGACTATTTCCCGCGTGCAGGCAAGAATGCCGGCGCATGGATGAGCAGCTTCCGCGGTCAACAGGTGCTCGACGGAAAAAAACATAAGGCCTTTAGTTTATAACGTGGGCAACTTTACACGCCCCACAGAATCAACACCTTCGCTGCTTACACTCGACGAGGTGGAGACACTTTTCCATGAATTTGGCCACGCACTTCATGGCATGCTATCCAACGTAACCTATGCCGGGGGGGTTTCGGGTACCAGCGTTCCTCGCGACTTCGTAGAGCTCCCTTCACAGATCATGGAGCACTGGGCATTCCATCCCGAAGTACTCAAACTATATGCCAGGCATTATCAGACAGGCGAGGTGATTCCCGATGAGCTGATTGCCAGGATCGACGCCGCTTCAAAATTCAACATGGGTTTCATAACAACCGAGTTTGTTGCTGCAGCTCTGCTCGATATGGATTACCACACTCAAAGCGAAAAGAGGGAGTTCGATGTGCGCAGCTTTGAAACAAAATCGATGGAGAAGATCGGGCTTATCAAAGAGATTATCCCGCGCTACCGCAGCACCTATTTCTCTCATATCTTCAGCGGTGGCTACTCAGCAGGGTACTACGCTTATCTATGGGCAGAAGTGCTTGATGCCGATGCATTCCAGCCGTTCGTGGAGAAAGGTGTTTTCGACAAGGCAACAGCTACCTCATTCCGCGAAAATGTGTTGTCAAAAGGTAACTCCGATGATCCGATGGTGCTATACAAAAATACCGCGGCGCTGAACCCAATCCAGTCTATCTGCTCAAAACAGGGGATTTGTAGAGTAATAATTACTCACCAACAAATATCCATGTCACCGGATTAGTTCATTGAAAATAATCCGGTGATATTGTTCTTAAAAGATAAAAAAAACGTATATTTGCACGCTTAAAACAAGGAAGCTCGTATTATGCCTCTATTTTTAACTCGTGAATAACGGTTACCAGCCTGCAAAATAACAAATTGTAAACAAAAAGTAATATTGAAATGCAAAACAAAGGATTTATTAAAGTTTTCAGTATTATCCTTACTGCTATCTGTCTGTTCTATCTCTCCTTCACCCTGGTGGGAAGGCAGTACAGCAAGAAAGCGGATCAATACGCCAATGGAAACTTAGCCCTCAAGAGTCAGTATCTTGATTCATTATCCACCGAAAAGGTTTACCTAAACTACACACTCAAACAGGTTCGTGAAAAAGAGATCGGACTGGGACTCGACCTCAAGGGAGGGATGAACGTTGTTCTCGAGATCGATGCAGCACAAGTGCTCTCTTCGCTGGCAAACACCGATGACCCCCCCTGTTTAATCAGGCACTGAAAGAGACTATTGTGCAAAACAGGCGCGGCAGCTCTTCAGACTTCATCTCACTGTTCCGTCAGAATTACGAAAGGATAGCACCTGACGGCAAGCTGGCCAATATCTACAGCATCACCATGGGTGACAGGGTAAGCCCCTCTGCCACAAACGACCAGGTGATATCGGAACTACGCAAGGAGCTTGTCAGCGTTGCCAATAACTCTTTCAACGTGCTTGCTACGCGTATCGACCGTTTCGGGGGGTGGTTGCACCAAACATACAGCGGTTAGACCGTGCCGAAAGAATTCTTGTGGAACTTCCCGGAATTACGGAGCCGGAACGTGTGCGCAACCTGCTGCAGGGTAGTGCCAACCTCGAATTTTGGAAGACCTACAACGTTAACGAGCTAGGCTCCTATTTCAACGAGATGAATGCCAGGTCGGGCGAGTATGCCGCAGCAAAGCGTTCGGCAAAAGCAGACGGTGACGGCAGCGAAACAGCACCCGGTGATACCGTTGCAGCCAAGGCAGAAGAAGCAGCCGAAGTCTCATTTGCCCTTACCGATTCACTTCTTGCCGAGGTGACGGGCGAAGGTGAAGAGATAGTCATAAACAAAAGCTTCATAGAGTACTTCAATGAGCCCTACTTCGCCATGAGCGGTGCTTCAGGGCCTATAGTCGGAAGCGTTTCAAAGCTCGACACCGCAGAGGTCAACTTCCTACTAACGCGCTACAAAGATATATTCCCCGCCGATGTAAAATTCAAATGGGGGGTTTCAAGCCCATCGATCAGCGTGAGACCTATTTCCAGCTGTTCGCTCTTAAAGGTGATGGCAGTAAACGAGGCCCCGCGCTTGAAGGCGACGTGGTAACCAATGCCCGCGCCGACCAGGGCCAGCATGGTTCTGCCTGGGAGGTGAGCATGAGCATGAACTCCGCCGGAGCCAGCCGCTGGTCCACCATCACCGGAGCCGAAATCGGCAAATCCATCGCTATCGTACTTGATGGTTTTGTATATTCTGCGCCAACTGTTAACAGCCGTATCGACGGAGGGCGTTCATCAATCACCGGGAACTTCACTCCTCAGGAGGCCCAGGACCTTGAGAACGTGCTCAAATCGGGCAAGATGCAGGCAGGAGTACGCATAGTACAGGAAGATGTTGTTGGCCCTTCTCTCGGACAGGAAGCTATCCGCGATGGGCTGGTGTCGTTTATCATCGCACTTGCCGTACTGTTTCTCTTCACCTGCTTACTATACGGATTTATCCCCCCCGGCACTGTAATAAACAGTGCACTGCTCCTTAACTTCTTCTTTACTCTTGGGGGGGCACTTGCTGCATTCCAGGCGGTACTCACACTGCCAGGTATTGCCGGTATGATCCTCTCCCTCGCCATGGCAGTCGATGCCAACGTGCTAATCAACGAGCGCATAAAGGAGGAGATGGCAGCGGGGGGGAAAACACTCCGGAGGGCACTTGAAGATGGTTACAAGAATGCTTTCTCGGCCATCCTCGACTCTAACCTGACAACCATCATCACCGGTATCATACTTGCAATATTCGGCGTTGGTGCCATCAGAGGATTTGCCATAACCCTTATCATAGGTATAACCGCCTCTTTCCTCACAGCAGTATTCCTAACCCGAATGGTGTACGAAACCCGCTTAGGCAAAGGCAAATGGCAGAATCTTACTTTTAATACTCTATTTTCGAAAGCAATCTTCAAGGAGTACAATTTCAACTTTATACGCAACAGTAAGCTTATACTTATTATAATAGGTGCATTTGTTGCTGTCAGCATCATCTCATTCTTCACCCTGAAGATGAATGTGGGTATCGACTTTACCGGAGGGCGCAACTATATTGTTCGATTCGACCAGCCTGTCCGCACGGGCGAGGTGCAGGATGCACTTACACCCTACTTCGGCGAGTCCGTTCGTGTAATAACCATTGGTTCCAGCAACCAGGTGCGTATCTCCACCAACTATATGATAGACTCCGATGGATCAACCGTTGAGGAAGAGCTGCGCGGGCTATTAGCCGAAGGGCTTAATGAATTCATGACTCCCGGCAAGAGTATCGACGATCATATTCAGAGTTCTCAGAAGGTGGGTCCGAGCATTGCCGAAGATATGATAAAAATGCCTTCCTGGCACTCTTCATAGCGCTCATATGCATGGGGCTCTATATCCTGTTTCGTTTCCGCAACATGGGATTCTCCCTTGGTACAGTTGCGGCACTTGCTATCGATGCCTTCTCGGTTATAGGCCTTTATTCGCTCCTATGGAAGATAATGCCCTTCTCCATGGAGCTCGATCAGACCTTCGTGGCGGCTATCCTTACCATTGTGGGTTACTCTATCAACGACAAGGTGGTGGTGTTCGACCGTGTGCGTGAATATATGCATCTCTATCCCAAGCGTGGACTGTTAGATCTGTTCAACGACTCAATGAACGCTACACTGGCACGTACCATCAACACGGGCTTGAGTACCATCCTCGTAATCATCTGTATCTTGTTCTTCGGAGGCGATGCAGTAAGAAGCTTCGTCTTCGCAATGCTTATAGGAGTGGTTGTAGGTACTGTCACCAGTCTCTTCGTTGCCTCTCCCGTAGCTTACAGGGTTATGCTGAAAAGCCATGTCAAGGCAGAAGAGAAAAAAAATTAATAAATTAAGAGTTCATAAAATCATTTTGTAAAACGGGTGGCGTTACTGCCACCCGTTTTCTTTTGAAAAAGAGTAAAAAAAATGAAAAAGAGTTAGCTCGTATCATAATTTTTTTTACTTTTGCACTCTCAAATCAAGCCACAATAGCTCAGTTGGTAGAGTAACGCATTCGTAACGCGTGGGTCGCGAGTTCAAGTCTCGCTTGTGGCTCTACTCATGAAAAGTACCTCCAGCCTGCAGATTTTAACAGCCGTAACTACTTAATAATATTTAATTAGCCTGTTCCTTCTTTAATTTTTGTATCTTTGTAAGAGGCTGGCCAAAAGCTGCCCAATTTATCACTTTTTGTATATTATGCCCGAATTGATAGGACACATTTCACAAATCATAGGACCTGTGGTGGATGTTCAGTTTGAACTTTCTGAATCACAGGAGATCAGATTGCCTGCCATTCACGAAGCACTGACCGTAGAAAGGCCCGGGCTCGAGGAGGTATTCCTGGAAGCACAACAGCATATCGGTGAGAATATTGTTCGCACCGTAGCAATGGAAAGTACCGACGGGCTAAGCCGCGGGCTTCCTGTAAAAGCATTGGGACGCCCAATAAGTGTCCCCATAGGCGATCAGATAAGGGGGGGGAGGTTACTCAACGTTATAGGGAGGCCTATCGACGGGCTCTCCAGGCTGAGCCGCGAAAATCAGTACCCTATCCACAGGGAGGCTCCCAAATTCGAAGAGCTCTCCACTACCGAGGAGGTGCTTGTCACTGGCATCAAGGTTATCGACCTGCTGCAGCCATACCTCAAAGGGGGCAAGATAGGCCTCTTCGGGGGAGCCGGCGTGGGCAAGACAGTCATCATCATGGAGCTTATCAACAACATTGCCAAGGGGCATAGCGGCTTCTCGGTCTTTGCCGGCGTGGGTGAGCGTACCCGTGAAGGCAACGACCTCCTGCGGGAGATGATTGAATCGGGTGTGATAAGATATGGAGAGGAGTTCAAAAAGAGTATGGAGGCCGGTCATTGGGACCTATCGAAAGTGGACTATGAAGAGGTTAAGAAGTCGCAGGCAACACTGGTATTCGGCCAGATGAACGAGCCGCCGGGCGCCCGCGCCTCCGTCGCCCTCACCGGCCTGGCAGTCGCCGAGTCGTTCAGGGACAGCGGCGGAAAAGGAAGCGACACCCTCCTCTTTATCGACAATATTTTCCGTTTCGTCCAGGCAGGATCGGAGGTGTCGGCCCTGCTGGGGCGCATGCCTTCAGCAGTTGGGTACCAGCCTACCCTAGCCTCCGAGATGGGTGCACTGCAGGAGCGCATCGCCTCCACCAGGCAGGGATCCATCACATCGGTCCAGGCTGTTTACGTGCCCGCCGACGACCTCACCGACCCGGCTCCGGCCACCACCTTCAGTTATCTCGACGCCTCCACGGTGCTCAGCCGCAAAATTGCATCACTGGGTATCTATCCCGCTGTCGACCCCCCCTGGAGTCATCATCACGAATACTCGATCCGCACGTCCTTGGTGAAGAGCACTACAACACCGCGATGCGTGTGAAACAGATATTACAGCGATACAAAGAGCTGCAAGACATTATCTCAATTCTTGGAATGGAAGAGCTATCAGACGAAGACCGACTGACGGTCAACCGTGCCCGCAAGGTGCAGCGGTTCCTCTCACAACCCTTTCATATGGCGGAACAGTACACCGGCCAGCCCGGCGTAATGGTCTCCGTAGAAGATACAGTCAAGGGTTTCAAGATGATTCTCGACGGCAAGCTCGACAGCTATCCGGAAGCAGCTTTTATGAATGTAGGCACCATTGATGATGCCATAGAGAAGGGCAACAAGTTAATGGAACAGAGCAAAATGGCAAAACTGAAAAGTAATGAGGCTCGAAATTATAACTCCCAATGGCACTTTCTATAGTGGCGAGGCCGATTCGGTCACCCTTCCCGGCACAATGGGATCGTTCCAGGTGCTCAGGAACCACGCCCCCATTATTTCGTCGCTCACAAAGGGTATGCTCTCCTTTACTGCCGAAGGGCACAATCGCGCCATGGAGGTAGTAGATGGTTTGTAGAGGTAAGCAATAACGTTATTACCGTATGTATTGATAAGATAAAAGGAAAATAAATTTTCCTGAATATGCAAAAACTGACTAAATATTTTCTCATTTTCCACACAGCAATGCTGCTCATCACAGGGTTCGGCATATGGATAATCATTAAGCTGTTTTTTTTCCGGTGATGATGGTCAGGGGCTATTTTATCATTCCCCCCCTATTTTTCTATCTTCTGGGGGGGATCATCTTTATCCTCCGGTTCAGTAAAACACCGCTCGACAAGCCTGCCAACATTGTAAATGTGTACATGCTGATGCGTATGATCAAGATATTCGTCTCATTTGCTGTAATTCTTATCTACTGGATGGTACATAAGGAGAATATCCGCAATTTTGCTATTATATTCATCTTTTTTTATATTATCAACCTGATCTGGGAGACTTACATCTACCTGAGAATGGAGAAGTATATCAAATATAAGAAAGATCAGAAAAACCACCAAGAGAACGAATCGATCAATGAAACCGAAGATAAATATCCAATATATCCTACCGGCTCTTATTATTATCTTTCTCATGCTATCCTCTGCAGTAGCAAAGGGTAATAATGCGGTGAAGGAAAATGGTCCGGCAACAGGGAGCGCCGCGGTGAAGGAAAGTACCTCTTCGGGCGTTACTGTAGCGGAGAAAGGGAAAGCCGCCGAGTGGGAGAATGGCGGAGCAGGCGATAGTGCCTCAACAAGCGGAGAACTCAATGTGCGGGAATTCATCCTCAATCATCTGGCCGACTCATACGAGTGGCAGTTAGTCAGCAATGGCGACCGGCATATAACCATTCCGCTGCCGGTCATCCTGTACAGCAAAAGCAGCGGGTGGCATATTTTCTTTTCGTCGCTACTTCAGCATGGAACTGCCTCATACAAACGGTTTTACATAGCTTCGGAGGGTAAGTTCAAAGGGAAAATCGTTGAAAACGATAACATGGGCAACATGGTGCGCCCCCTCGACCTCTCTCTTACAAGGAATGCGGCATCTCTTATTATAAGCTCACTGCTGCTTGTCATACTTATGATGAGCGTATCCCGAGCTGTCAGGAGAGATCCCATGAAGCCTCAAAAGGATTTGCAGGGATGATGGAGATGTTTATCCTGTCCATCTGCAACGAGATAATTAAGCCGGCGGTGGGGGGGAAAGACTATAACCGGTATGCCCCTTACCTGCTGACAGTTTTTTTTCTTTATCTTCTTCAACAACCTGCTGGGACTCATTCCTTTCTTTCCGGGAGGAGCAAATGTGACGGGAAATATTGCGGTCACACTGGTACTGGCCACCGGCACCTTCCTGGCGGTGAATCTCACAGGAACAAAGGAGTACTACAGGGAGGTGTTCTGGCCCGATGTACCAGTATGGCTAAAGGTGCCAATACCGCTTATGCCAATTATTGAGATAGTGGGACTGTTCACCAAACCCTTTGCGCTGATGATACGTCTTTTTGCCAATATCATGGCCGGGCATGCTATAGTGCTGGGACTTACCACACTTATATTTATCACGGTAAAGCTCGGCACAACCATCAATGCATCCATGACGGCCGTTTCGGTATTTTACCGTCTTCATCAATTTTGTAGAGTTGCTGGTCGCCTTCATCCAGGCATATGTCTTCACGCTTCTCTCCGCCGTGTTCATCGGCCTTGCCCGAGTTGAAGAACCCGGGAAAAAGAGATGAAACCCGAGGCAGTCAAAGTGAAATCTGAATCATAACACTTTGCTCCGGGGGGGCCATATTTATATAGAATCAACAACATAAAAATATTACAGATTATTATCAATTAAACCTTTTAAAGAAAAAAATTATGGAATTACTTTCAGTATTATTGCAGGCATCGGAAACCGGAATAGGTACAATTGGCGCTGCAGCTGGTGTAGCCATCGCGGTTTTAGCAGCAGCTTTTGGTATAGGGAAAATTGGCCAGTCGGCTTTGGAAGGTATTGCCCGCCAGCCCGAAGCAGGATCAGATATCCGTACCACCATGATCATATCGGCTGCACTTATCGAGGGGTGGCCCTCTTTGCCATCGTCGTTTGCGGATTTATACTCTAAGGGAGCCGAGATATGTCGTTATTAACACCCGAACCGGGATTGCTGTTCTGGATGACCCTTTCTTTCGGAATAGTGATATTGATACTGGCAAAATATGCTTTTCCACCCATTCTCAGATCGGTGGAAAAGCGGAAGAACTTTATCGATGAGTCTATCATTGCGGCACGCGAAGCTTACCAGGAGCTGGAAAAGGTAAAGGAGGCCGGAGAGGCGCTGATGGAGGAGTCCAGAATTAAGCAGGCCGGCTTGTTGAAAGAGACATCTAAGCTTCGTGAAGAGATGATCGAGGGTGCACGTGAAGAGGCGCAACGCGAATCGGAAAAATTATTGCCGCAGCACGTGAACAGATAGTCGCCGAGAAAGAGGAAGCCCTCCGGCAGATCCGTGGAGAGGTAGCCACTCTATCGTTAGAGCTTGCCGAGAGGATCCTTCGCGAGAAGTTGTCAGCTGAAGGGGGGGAGCAGATAAACATGATTGGCAGGCTGCTTGATGAGATGGAAATTTCAAAATCCTGAGTCACAATATGAATACCGGACTTATATCAACACGTTATGCAACAGCGCTTCTCGACTATTCACAAGAGCTTGGGCAGCACGAGGAAGTATATGAAAAGATGCATATATTGTCAAGTATCTATCTCGAGGTACCTCAGTTAAGATTTTCTATCCAGAACCGGTCTGTCCATCTCCGTGCAAAGAAGAGCATAATCATCACCGCCTGCGGGGGCGATGTGCCATCGTCACTACGGAAAATGATCGATCTTATTTTGAAAAACGAAAGGCATGAGCAGATACAGTACATTGCCCTCCGCTTCATCGAGCTCTACCGTGAGAGGTTCAACATACGCCACGGCAAGCTTATCACGGCAATCGCCATAGACGAGGAGAAATGCTGGCAGCTCACCTCACGGTTTGAGAAGATTGTTGGAGGCAAGCTCGAAATAGAGAACGTTGAAGATCCCGATATCATAGGCGGGTTCATACTGAGTCTCAACGACTACAGGTGGGATGCCAGCGTTTCGGGAGAGCTCTCAAGAATCAGGAGAGTGTTACAAGATTGATATTCAGCAAAGTTAAAAAGATAATTTAGGATATATATGGCAGAAAATGTAATCAGGATAAGCGAGGTTTCCGAGGTGTTGCGCATGCAGCTCAAAGGGATAGACACCCATGTTAAATTCAACGAAACAGGGGTTGTCATCAGCGTCAGCGATGGTGTTGTACGCATCTTCGGGCTGCGCAACGCCGAGTCGGGCGAACTTCTTGAGTTCGACAACGGCATGCAGGCTATCGTGATGAACCTCGAGGAAGACAATATTGGAGCCATCCTCCTGGGCAGCACCAGTGAGATCAAAGAGGGATTCACAGTCAGGCGGACCGGCAGGGTGAGCCTCGCTCTTTGTCGGGGGGGAGGGCATGCTTGGCCGTGTCATCTCTCCCATCGGTGAGCCTATCGACGGCAAAGGGCCTATCAGGGGAGAGATGTTTGAGATGCCCCCCCTTGAGCGGAAAGCGCCCGGCGTCATCTTCCGTCAGCCGGTAAACACACCCCCCCTACAGACAGGCTGAAGGCTGTTGATGCATGATTCCCATAGGCGCGGGCAGCGGGAGCTGATCATCGGCGACCGGCAGACCGGCAAAACCAGTATAGCCATAGACACCATCCTCAACCAGCGTGAAAATTTCGACAATGGCGACCCGGTATATTGCATCTATGTAGCTGTAGGACAGAAAGGTTCATCGGTAGCATCTATCGTCAAGAGGCTTACCGACGGGGGAGCCATGGACTACACCACGGTCATCTCCGCCAACGGCTCCGATACTGCCGCTATGCGATATATAGCCCCCCCTTTTGCCGGAGCTGCCGTAGGCGAATATTTCCGCGACACGGGCAGGCATGCCCTGGTCGTTTACGACGATCTCTCCAAACAGGCGGTAGCCTATCGCGAGGTCTCCCTCATCCTCAGGCGCCCCCCCTCGGGCCGCGAAGCATATCCCGGCGACATCTTCTATCTCCACTCAAGGCTGCTGGAGAGGGCAGCCAGCATCATCTCACAGGAAGATGTAGCCGTCCTGATGAACGACATTCCTCCCAGCCTCGAGGGTAAGGTGAAAGGTGGCGGTTCACTCACAGCGCTGCCCATCATTGAAACGCAGGCTGGTGACGTGTCGGCATATATCCCCCCCACCAACGTTATCTCAATCACCGACGGGCAGATCTTTCTTGAGGCGGACCTCTACAACAGGGGCATCCGTCCCGCCATAAATGTCGGTATCTCCGTCTCCCGCGTGGGGGGAAACGCACAGATAAAGGCAATGAAGACGGTAGCAGGTACCTTGAAGATCGACCAGGCGCAATACCAGGAACTGGCTGCATTCGCCAAGTTTGGCGGTGATATGGATGCTGTTACCGCCATGACCATCAACAAGGGACAGAAGAACGAACAGCTGCTTATTCAACCGGTCCACAGCCCAATGAGCATTGAGCATCAGATAGCCATACTCTTTTGCGGCACCCACGGGCTGCTGAAGGATATACCCCTTGAGAAGGTGGGCGAGTTCGAAAAAGAGTTCCTTGCCACACTGCAGGCAAGCCACCGCCACGATGTTCTCGACCAGCTGAAAAAGGGAGTGATAAACGATGAGATCAGCAAAATAATCGAAACAGTAGCTGAAGACACCGTCAAAGCAATGCAATCCTGAATTCTATGGCACAACTGAAAGATATAAAAAGCAGGCTGCATTCGGTACGATCCACTCAAAAGATCACATCAGCCATGATGATGGTCTCTTCCGCAAAGCTGCAGAAGTCGCAGCGCATAATTCTCAGCCTCAGCCCCTATCAGAAGAAGCTCCAGCATATGATGCAGCTTTTCCTTAGTCATGACGAACGAGGAAAAGATGAACGTAGAAAGAACGAACTCATAGGTAAAGGTATCAACTCCCTTTCACCGTGATGCGTACAGTCAAGCGGGTAGCCATCATAGCCTTTTCATCCAACAGCGGTCTGGCGGGCCGGTTCAACGACAATATAATTGAAAAGCTGAGAGAGGTGGTGAAGGGTTACATGCATCTTGGCAAAGAGAACATTCTTATCTATCCCATAGGCGAGAAAGTGGCAAAAGCGGTACGAGGTATGGGGGGGTTCGAACCTCAGGGCGATTACAATGAGATAAGCGGAAAACCGGAATATATCCATTCGCAGCTTATGGCAGATAAGCTTATGGAGATGTTTCTGAACGGTACTGTCGACCGTGCTGAGCTTATCTACCACCATTACCGGAGCAAGGGCTCACAAGTGGTTATCCATGAACCGTTCCTGCCACTGGAGCTTAAGGCCGATATGATTGATACAGAGGCGCCCGCATACATCATTGAACCGGACAGGGAGACAATCATGCAGGAGCTTATCCCAAAGTCTTTAAAGGTGAAGCTTTTCGCCACCCATCTCGACTCGGTAACCTCTGAGCATGCTGCCCGCATGACTGCCATGCAGATAGCCACCGATAATGCCGACGATCTCTCCGAAGAACTCACCATGGAGTACAACAAGCTTCGTCAGGAGTCTATCACTAACGAGCTTTTAGATATTGTTGGCGGCTCATTCGGCAGGTACGGTTGAAACTGGACCTGAAACTGGACTTGAAACTGGACTTTGACCTGGGCCGCCCCCCCCTGAACCTTGACCTGAAACTGGACTTTGACCGGTCCCCCCCTAAAGCATGTTGTTGATTTTTCAATATATTCAAGAAGCTCTTCCCTACCCTGCCCCCCCTTCTCCGATGATGTTACAAACAGCGGCGGCAGCTCCTCCCATGTTTCTTTCAGTTTTCCTTATAGGCATTAATACTCATCTGCAGCCGTCCGGAGCCCAGCTTGTCACTTTTGGTAAAGACTATAGAGAACGGCACACCGTTCTCGCCAAGCCACTCCATAAACTCAAGGTCAATATTCTGCGGCTCGTGCCGTGAATCAACCAGCACAAACAGGTTAGCCATAGCCTCCCTCTCAAGAATATAGTCCTCAATGATATTACGTATTTTCTCCCTGCTCTCCATACCTCTTCTTGCGTAGCCATACCCCCGGCAAATCCACCAGGTACCACTCACCGTTGATAAGAAAATGGTTTATCAGCATAGTCTTTCCCGGTGTGGAAGAGGTCATTGCCAGCCCCTTTCTGTTAGCAAGCATGTTTATGAGCGACGACTTGCCAACGTTCGACCTGCCAATAAAGGCGTATTCGGGCTTGCCGTCATTCGGGCAACTCCTATAGTCTGTGTTACTTATAATAAACTCAGCTGTTTTAATGATAATCATTTTAGTTTTAGTCAGATATTTTTCACAACGCCGGCAACTTTATACTCATCGGCCATAGGCCTGAATTTTATTTACCCTTTTTAATCTTTTCGCCTGTTGCATCGTTATACAACATAGGCCACAGGGCGGTGACTTTATGCACCCGCACTTACATCAATT
>JMBV01000214.1_pt1 | contig 21731 bp, 40 predicted proteins | sample 616531 | NCBI WGS metagenome assembly JMBV01 (sample SAMN02727904, study PRJNA239997) | anaerobic digester metagenome | biome: anaerobic digester; isolation source: mesophilic anaerobic digester inoculated with municipal waste water sludge... | place: Germany: Bielefeld University, CeBiTec ...
TTCTGAGCTTATAAAGACTAGCTATAATTGGAAAACCTTAATAGATAACAAAGTTAATATAGCTTGTGGTTCCGATTGTCCTGTGGAAGATTTAAATGTGATGAAGGGTATATACGAAGCTGTTACCAGAAAAGATTTGAAAGGAGAACCTATTGATGGTTGGATGCCAGAGCAAAGGTTAACTGTACAAGAAGCGGTATATGGCTATACTGTTGGAGGTGCATATACTTCCTTCGAAGAAGATATAAAAGGCACTATAGAAGAGGGTAAATTGGCGGATATGGTAGTGTTATCCAAAAATATATATAAAATCCCCCCATGATGAAATAAAGGATATAAAAGTAGAGATGACTATTTTTAATGGACAGATAGTATATAGGAAATAAAAGGCTGTTAAAAGGGTTAAAATTGAAATGGTAGGATTTTTATGGCTAATTATAAATAGATATGATAATTAACAGAATATACAATTTATCTATTTGGAGGGATATTATTGAAAATAATTATTGCTCTAGGAGGAAATGCTTTAGAAGATAAGGATAGTGATTCTACCGCAGAATCTCAATTAAAAATAATAAAAAAATACTATGAAGTGTTTGGTAGATGTAATAGCGGCGGGGGGGTATGATGTTGTCATCACCCATGGCAATGGTCCACAAATAGGAAGGATAATCATACAAAATGAGGTAGCAAAGGAAATCACTCCAGCTATGCCTTTTGATGTATGTGGGGGGGCTATGAGTCAAGGAATGATTGGATATCATATACAGCAGGCTTTAGGAGATGAACTTAAGAAAAGGGGGGGATAGATAAACCAGTAGCTACAGTAATAACTCAAGTAGTTGTAGACAAAGAAGATCCAGGGTTTAATAACCCAACTAAACCAATTGGTCCCTTTTATTCGAAGGATGAAGCAAATAAATTAATAGATGAAAAGGGATATAAGATGATAGAGGATTCAGGGAGAGGGTATAGGCGGGTAGTGGCTTCACCAGAACCTAAGAGGATAGTTGAGATTGAAACAATAAAAACTTTAATAAACAATAACAATATAGTGATAACTGTTGGGGGGGCGGTGGAATACCTGTAATTGAAGAAAAAGATGGACTTAAAGGTGTAGAGGCGGTAATAGATAAGGATTTAGCTTCGGAGAAATTAGCAGAAGATGTTGCTGCTGATATTTTTCTTATATTAACTGCAGTAGATAAAGTCTATTTAGATTATGTAAAGGCAAATAGGCATGGACTACATTATGTTGAAACTTCAGATATGAAACAATATATAAAAGGAGGACATTTTGCACCTGGAAGTATGTTACCTAAGGTGTTGGCAGCTACTAAATTTGTGGAATCAAAACCAGGACGAAAAGCCATTATAACATCAATAGATAAAGCTAAAGATGCTCTTTGTGGATTATGTGGTACTATTATTGAATGATTTTAATATTAATTGGCCAAGGGAAACCTTGGTTTTTTTATATATAGTTATTATCAATTGATAGTGATTTCTATTTAGAGAAAATAGTGGATATTTTGATTAAATGGGTATATAATAGAGGTTATATTTATTATCAATTAATATAAAAATAACAAATTAATTTTGGCATATAATATATTTATGGAGGGGGGGAAATAATGGAAGAGTATAGATTAGGGGGGGTAAAAGCATCTTGGATTACTATATTAGCTAATGTAATATTGTCTGCAATAAAAATTGCTGCTGGAATAATAGGCAAAAGTAGTGCTATGTTAGCAGATGGTGTTCACACATTATCTGATGTACTGACAACCTTTGTTGTTTTAATGGGACTAAAGATATCTTCAAAGGAAGCTGATGAAAAGCATCCCTATGGTCATGAAAAGTATGAACCTGTGTTTGCAAAGTTATTAAGTATATTATTGGGAATTACAGGATTATATATAGGTTATGAAGGTATAAAAGTATTGAGAAGTGGTAATATTCAAGTCCCTGGCCGTATCGCCTTAATAGCAGCAATAATATCTATTGTAACTAAGGAAGTAATGTATAGGTATACCATAAAGGTGGGCAGAAAGATAAAAAGTTTGTCTATGGAGGCAGATGCTTGGCATCATAGATCTGATGCTTTGTCGTCGGTAGGTACTTTTGTAGGCATTTTAGGAGCACGGCTGGGTTTAAAGATATTAGATCCTATTGCTGCTATAATAGTAAGTGTTTTTATTATTAAAGTTGGTATAGATCTGTATGTTAAATCTGTTAGGGGGGGACTGGTAGATGAGGCTGCAGATAATGAAACCATTTCGAAAATAGAAGAACTAACTTATTCAATTGAAGATGTAAAAGGGATAAAAGATTTAAAAACCAGGATATTTGGAAATAAGATATATGTAGATATAGATATATTAGTCAAAGGGGGACATTACAGTAACAGAAGGTCATGATATTGCAGAAAAAGTGCATGATTTAATTGAAAAAAAATATTGAAGATGTAAAACATTGTATGGTTCATGTGGAGCCTGAAGTAAACGATGAATAAAATAATCAAGTATAAATAAAAATATTTTAAAAATCATATGCTGGGTATACTTATATTAAACAAAACTAACTACAGGAGGTCTGAATATGAAAGCAGTAGTTGATAAAGATGCTTGTATAGGATGTGGACTATGTACTAGCATTTGTCCTGAGGTTTTTAGTATGGATGATGATGGTCTAGCGGTAGCTATAGATGAGGAATTAGGCGAAGATGTCATTGATTCAGCTAAAGAAGCAGCAGATTCTTGTCCAACAGAAGCCATTACTGTAGAGTAATAAATAGGCTATGCAAATAATGCATAGCCTATTTATTTGTAATAATTTTGTAACTTTTAATTGATACTAAAATAAAAATATACTATAATAATAACAAGTACTTTTAAAAACATAAAAGGAGTGTTTATCTTGTTTAATAAAAGAAAGTCCTCTTTTAAAACCTTATTAATAATCACAGCTATTGCTTTTCTAAGCTTTAATGATTTGGGAATATTCATATCTAACTTTGCAGCTAAAGGAGATGATGGATCTCAAGTAGATTTTAAAGAAGGAGAAAAGACGACTATTTTAAGGGAAAATGAAAGAGACTTTTTTTGTGGAAAAGGATTTAAAGAAATACGAAGTTCCAAAGGATGTAGTATTGATAAAAGGAAAAAAATTCAAATTCCTATAAGGTAAAGAAAAAAAATACTCCAATTATTGACGAAATAGATGGAAAAATTATAAAACTACTTGATATTGGTGAAAAAGTTAAATTAAAAAAAAGCTCTCTGGTGAATATGGACTTTTTTTCTACAGCAGATAATATTGAAGGGTATATTTTACTAGCTGATTTAGAGGAAGGAGAAAGGGAGAAAATTATTACAGTGGGAATAGCAAAGAACAATAAGGTTTTAAAAGGAGCAAAAGATAGGCATTATGTATTGCTTAAAGGAGAACCAGTATTAGTTAAGGATTTTAAGAATGGACAGTTTATTATTGTTGATGAAGAGGGTAATGAGTTTAGTGTAAATAAAGGTGACATTAGTTTAAGAAATGGAAGACATACCACATCTCGTTCTGGCATATCAAGAAGGACATCAAAATTAAGTTCAGTTATACATCAGGCTCATAAGACTATAGGCAAACCTTATGTTTCAGGAGATATAGGTAAAAGGGGGGGATATGATTGTTCTGGATTGACTTATTCTACATATTTGAAGGGAGCAGGTATCAAGTTAAATAGAAGTTCTAAAGATCAGGTAAAAAAAATGGTGTAGAAGTTAAAAAAATCTGATTTAATACCAGGGGGGGACTTGGTATTTTTTTAGAACTGGAGGAAGGAATATAGGCCATGTAGGCATATATGTAGGGGGGGATGGGAATATGATACATGCGTCGTCAGGCTCTAAGAAAGTGATTATTACTCCCATAGATGAAAAATGGTATAAACAAAGATATGTAACTGCTAGAAGAATTATCAAATAGTTACTAAAAGGTAAGGGTGGTAGTGTGAAGTATAGGATTGCAAAGGTTATTAGTTATGTAACTGTAGTACCTGTAGTAGCTTTTATTACTATATTATTATCCTTTATTTATCGTACTAGATGCTTTTCTAGCACAGGATGGTTTGTATATTCTATTATATTTCTAACAATAATACCAATATTAGCCTATCCTGTACATAGAATAGTACCAGCTCTTAGAAAAGGAGGGAGAAATAGCGAAAGGAAGTTAGCTTTTATATTTGCTGTAGTGAGTTATGTATTAGGTACTCTTCTTACTTTCGTTTTTGGAGCTCCTATAATTGTTAAAAAGATATTTATGGCATATTTACTATCAGGTATATTTTATCTTTTGTAAACAAGGGACTAAAAATAAAGGCTAGTGGACATGCCTGTGGTGTATCAGGACCTATAACCCTTTTGGTTAATATACTCGGAATACAGATGATATGGCTATTTCTATTGATGCCAGTTGTATATTGGTCTAGAATTAATTTAGGAAGGCATAATATTGTTGAATTGATTTTAGGAACTTTTATTGGAATTGTATCTACACTAGTAGCTGTTAGTATAGTTTAAACAAAACAACAATCATGTTATATAGCTAAAATTCCCTATATTATCTTTGATAGGGGGGGTAGTTGATAAATAAAAAAATGAGGAGGAATATTAATGACAGATGTATTAAAAGGCAAAGTTGTGGCAGATAGAATTAAAGAACAGATGAAAAAGGATATCCAAGAATTAAAACAAGCCAATAAAACTCCGAGGCTAGGTATAGTAAGATTAGGGGGGGATAATCCAGGAGATATATCCTACGAAAAAAAGCATTATAAAAAAACTGCAATAATGTGGGTATTGAGTCTAAGGTATATGAAAGAGACAGGGATATTAAAACAGAGGAATTAGTAGAATTAATTGAAGAATTAAATAGAGATGATGAGATATCTGGTATTTTGGTGTTTAGACCTTTACCAGATCATATTGATGAGGATATAATTAGAAATGTAATAAGTCCAGAAAAAGATGTGGATTGTATGCATCCTTTAAATCTAGAGAATATATTTGAAGGCAAAATGGATGGATTTGCTCCTTGTACCCCCCCTAAAGCTGCTATGGAAATACTTAAATACTATGATATACCATTGGAAGGTAAAAATGTAGTAGTTGTAAATAGATCCATGGTTGTAGGTAAGCCTTTAGCTATGATGTTGTTAAATGAAAATGCCACTGTTACTATTTGTCATTCTAGGACTAAGAACCTAAATGAAGTTACAAAGAATGCTGATATAGTAGTGGTAGCTTTAGGGAGAGCTAAATTCTTTGATGAAAGCTATTTTACTGAAGAGTCTATTGTAATAGATGTGGGGGTAAGCTTAGATGAAAATGGGAAATTAAGTGGAGATGCAGATTATGATAGAGTCTTACCATTGGTAAATAAGATTACTCCTGTACCAGGAGGAGTAGGAAGTGTTACTACTTCAATATTATTGAGCCAAGTAGTATTAGCATGTAAGAATATGTAAAAGAGTCTTTTTTTAGACTCTTTTTTTTATTTTTTTGTAACAAAAGTAGTTATTTTTCTATGAAGGATTATTCTCACCTAAGATAGAAATATATATGGAATACAATTAGGGAGGGGATAATTTGAGACTTTCTACGAATATTGTGAAAGATTATTTAATAGTTGCCTTTGAAGGGGGGGAATTAGATCATCATACTACTGAAGAAGCAAGAATGAAGATTGATAGTCTATATTATGATAATAATCTGTCAAACATGATTTTAGACTTAAGGAAATTAAATTTTATGGATAGTTCAGGTATTGGGCTTATAATGGGAAGATATAGAAACTGTAAAGAAAGGCAGGGGGGGATATTTCCATTGTAAATACTAATCCTTCCGTAGAAAGGATACTAAGGATGTCAGGATTATTAAAGATAATCAATATGTATTCTAATATTGAAGAAGCAATAGATGGGAAAAGGGGGGGAATAAATTTGGTAGAGAAAAATCATATGAGATTGGAGATATTGAGCAAATCCACAAATGAATCCTTTGCACGTGTTGTAGTGGCAGCATTTGCTTCCCAATTAGATCCAACTATAGAGGAACTATCGGATATTAAGACTGCTGTTTCAGAGGCTGTCACTAATGCGATTATTCATGGTTATGAATATAATGAAGGTATTGTTATAATTGAATCAACAATTGAAGGCAATAGGATTGAAATAGTAGTTGAGGATAAGGGAAAGGGTATTGATGATATAAAAAAAAGCTATGGAACCTTTCTACACCTCTAAGCCAGATTTAGAAAGATCGGGAATGGGTTTTACAGTTATGGAAACCTTTATGGATGAATTGATAGTAGAGAGTCAATTGGGTAATGGTACCAGAGTAAAAATGGCTAAGGTGTTCCACTCCCTTGTTGATAAGGAGTAGATATTATGGGTACAGGGAATAGGGATAATAATAATTTATTATCTCATGAAGAGACAATTTGTTTGATTTTAAAAGCTCAACAAGGGGGGGATAGGAGTGCAAAAGAAAAACTAGTTAAGCACAATATTGGACTTATTAAATCAGTGCTTAGAGGATTTACAAATAGAGGATATGATATGGAGGACTTGTTTCAAATAGGAAGTATAGGACTTCTTAAGGCTATAGACAAATTTGATACTTCTTTTGATGTTAAGTTTTCAACATACGCAGTGCCTATGATTGCAGGGGGGGAGATAAAACGATTTCTAAGGGACGATGGAATAATAAAGGTAAGCAGATCTTTAAAACAAACCGCTAATAGAGTTAAATATACGCAAGAAAATTTAGCTAAAACATTGGGTAGAGAGCCCACTATTCAAGAAATTGCAGATGAATTAAATATAGACAAGGAAGAAATAGCTATGCTTTAGAGTCAACTTATCGCCCAGATTATTTATTTGATGTAATACATCATGATGAGGGAAGTCCATTACATGTAATTGATAAGATAAATCTAGAAGAAAATGGAGATGAAGATATTATTGATAACATATTGTTAAAAGAGATGCTATCTCAATTAAAAGAAAGGGATAGGCAAGTTATAGTATTACGATATTTTAAAGATAAAACACAAGTTGAGGTAGCAGAGCTATTAGGCATATCTCAAGTTCAAGTATCTCGTATAGAAAAGAGGATAATTGAGGATATGAAAAATATGTTAGCAAAGGCATGAATTAATTCATGCCTAATTTTTTTTGAATTAAAAAAAGCTTATAAGAGAATAATAATTATAGATTGGGGGGGTGATCATATGAAAACAAATAGAAACATAATAATAATCCTGATTATAGTTTTGGCTATATTAGGCTCCATCTTGTGGTATAGGGAACTAGGGACCAATAGGGAAGTTCCTAAAAGAGCTCAATACGTCTATATATTTCAATTAAGAGGGGATAAAAATGGATAACAAGCAGGTATATATAAATCTTGAAACCAAGTATTCAGTTGACTTAAATACCCATGTATATGTAAAGGATGTGGGAGAAGTTTATTGTGATGATAAAGTTATCAAGGAAAAAGTAGAAAATATTCGTATACATAATGGAAAGGATAAAGAAGAATATGATTATATTTCAGGCATAGACATCACTACTAAAATTATAGATAAAGTAGAAAATATTGATATTAATATAATAGGTGGTCCAGATATTTTATTAGAGATCAAAGATCAAGAAAAACCCAAATTGGTTTTCAATTTTTTTTAAAATAGCTTTTGTAGCAGTGATATTATTTTTTTTGGTGCTGCAATGGCTATTATCAATTTCCACGAAGACGTAAATATGAAAGCTTCCCTAGAGAAGATATATTATATATTTGTTGGCCAAAAAAAAGGAAAATCCTATGATTTTGACTATTCCGTTTTCCTTGGGAATAGGATTAGGTATGTTTGCTTTTTTTTAGCAGAATATTTAGTTTTAGCAAGAGGAGAAGACAAGAGCCTGGTCCTATGGAGGTGGAATTATATCTATACGATAAGGATTTAGAGGATCACATACTCAATGAATTAAAGCAAAAAAAGAAGATAATGATATCATATTTGGCGGTGAAATAAGTGATAAAATCTATACTTATGATTTTAATTGGAGTTTCAGCAGGTATTACCGTTGGTAGTGCTGCAGCTGCTTTTATTACATTATTACAATTTGTACCTAGATTAGCTCAAGTTACAGAAACCAATGACTATATAAAATTATATGAATATGTATTAATTTTTGCTGGGATACTATTTAGCTTAATATATTTTTCCACCTTTAGTTTTTCATTGCATAGATTTTCTATGATATTTATTGGTTTAATCATGGGTATGTTTTTAGGTTTGTTTGCTTCAGCATTGGCGGAGGTTTTGAATGTAGTACCTGTGTTTGCTAAAAAGTTCAAAATAAAACATGAATTAAAGTATATAATAGGAGCATTAATATTTGGAAAGGTAATAGGTTCCTTATGGTACTGGTTATTATTTATAAAATATTAGGAGGTTGAATAGCTTGGATAATATGAATAATAAAGAATATCAAAAATATGCTGAAAGAAAAATACCTAAGCCTACCTACTTTAAAAACATACTATATGCTTTGTAGTAGGTGGTGCTATATGTGTATTTGGACAGATAATTAGAAATATGCTATTTAAATTTGGACTAGACGAAAACTCAGTAACTATAGCTACTTCTATTATATTGGTTTTTGTTGGTTCTTTTTTTAACTGGGATAGGAATTTATGACAAGATTGGTAAAATAGGAGGGGGGGCAGGAGCTGCTATTCCTATAACTGGATTTGCAAATTCTATAGTATCTCCAGCTATGGAGTACAAGAGGGAAGGTTTTATATTTGGAGTAGCAGCTAGGATGTTTAGTATAGCTGGACCTGTATTGGTATATGGAGTAGGTAGTTCTGTTATTGTTGGAATATTATACTTAATTTTTACTAAAGGAAGGTGATATAGTGGCTGAAAAAAAGGATTGGCTTACAGACCGTTAAGTTATCGAATCCTCCCTCTATATTGGGGGACAGCTACAGTAGTTGGGCCTAAGGAAGGTGAAGGGCCATTAAAAGATTATTTGATATTATTTTGGAAGATGATATGTGGGGACAGGAATCCTTTGAAAAATCCGAAGTAAAGATACAAGAAGAAGCTATAAAGCAGGCTATTTTTAATGCTAATCTTTCTTCAAAGGATATAGAGTATCTATTTTCAGGGGGGGATTTGTTAAATCAGATTATTACATCTTCATTTACTGCAAGACAACTTAATATACCATATTTTGGGTTATATGGGGGGGCATGTTCAACTATGACAGAATCATTAAGTTTAGGGGGGGCGATGATTATAGATGGGGGGGTTTTGCTGATAAAGTAGTTTGTGCTACTTCTAGCCATTTTAGCTCAGCAGAGCGTCAATTTAGATTCCCCCTAGAGTATGGTAGTCAGAGACCCTTTTCAGCACAATGGACTGTGACTGGAGCAGGGGCTACTGTGTTGGCTTCTTCAGGCAATGGTCCTTATATAACCTATATAACTACTGGTAAAATAGTAGATTTTGGTATAAAAGATGCAAACAACATGGGTGGTGCTATGGCTCCAGCAGCTATAGATACTATCTCACAACATTTTAAAGATACTGGCTACAGTCCAGATGATTATGATTTAATAATTACTGGAGACTTGGGATTAGTAGGTAAAAGAATATTACTAGATTTGATGAAAAAAAAGAAGGCTATGATCTTTCTAAAGTTTATTCAGATTGTGGAATAAAGATTTTTGATGGAGTAGAACAAGATACCCATGCTGGTGGTAGTGGATGTGGTTGTGCTGCTGTAGTTTTCAATGGATATATATATAAGGAGATGTTGAAAAAGAATTTAAACAAAGTGTTGCTAGTGGCAACTGGAGCATTACATTCTCCTATTATTACCTTGCAAGGAGAATCAATACCATGTATTGCTCATGCAGTAACTATAGATAATCTAATTGATTAGGGAGGGGGGGATATTGTGGAATATTTAAAAGTTTTATAGTAGGGGATTGATATGTGTTATTGGTCAAATATTATTGGATACTACTAAACTTACTCCTGCACATATTTTAGTCATTTTTTTTGACATCAGGAGTAGTATTAGGTGCTGTAGGTCTATATAAACCACTAATTGAATTTGCAGAAGCAGGAGCAATTGTTCCTATATCGGGTTTTGGATATGCTCTTAGTAAAGGTGCTATTGATGGTGTAAAAGCCAAAGGAATAATAGGGGGGGCTTTTGTAGGAGGGTTAGAAGCAACTGCAGGAGGAATTGCAGCTGCTATATTATTTGGATATATTGCGGCTATTGTATTTGACCCTAAAACAAAAAGCTAAGGGATATATCATATATCCCTTAGCTATTATCCCCCCCATTGTTATCGTAATTTTCGTCATCTATATCATCTTGTTCATCTATTGGTTCTTCATCTTTGTCTATTGGTTCTTCATCTTTATCTATTGGTTCTTTATCTTCTTCATCCTCTTCTTCATCTTCTAGAAACTCATCAATAGCATTTTCCTGATTGTGAACGTCGCATACTTCTGTTGGCGCAGTGTACTGATAATCAACGGGCATTATCCCATTATGTTCACTTGGGTTATAAGGTGGATCTCTTTTTATAAATACTTTAGTAACAACATTTTCTTCAGGGCAGTATTCATTAGCAATTTTTCCTGTAGTAGTATCAATTTTTAACTCCACATGAGTTTCACAAAATTCTGTTGGCTGAGTTCCTTGAGCAAATATTTCCGTTATAATAGTGCTTCCTCTAGGATCATGGCTACACAACTCTGTTGGTAATTTTCCCGACTGAGAACAAACTTGTACAGAAACTATATTAGCAGGTTGTTCAAAATTTTTACTTTCAAGGCCCTCATGTACCTGAGTCATAATGATTTTCCAGAATTGGGCTGCTATAGAGCTACCTTGGTTTAATTTTATCTGGGGGAGAATCGTTACCTATCCAAACACCAGTTACATAGTAAGGGGGTAAATCCTACAAACCAAGCATCTGCTTTATCCTGAGTAGTACCTGTTTTACCTGCTGTAGGCATATTGGGGGGGATTTGTGCTCTTCCAGCAATACCATTAGTTACTGTTGTTCTCAATATATCTGACATTATATAAGCTATTTCAGGTGATACTACTGCATTTTTCTTTGGAGTATTATCTATTAACAAATTATCGTTATTGTCCAATACCTTGGTAAAAGCTATAGGTTTAATATAGGTTCCAGCATTGGCTATAGAGCCATAGGCTGCAGTCATCTCTAAAGGTGTAAGGCCTTTGGACATACCGCCCAATCCTAATGCAGATAGGTTTTCATCGTTATTTATATTGTTTTCTGCTGCTGTTATAAAATTGTCCTTTGTAGGATCATTTTTATTGATAATTCCCATTCTACTTAAATATTCCATAGAGTTTTTATTCCTATGGCTTCTACTACCTTTACTGAGTTTACATTCACTGATTGTTCTACTGATTTCCTTAAGGTATGAATCCCCTTATATCCAGTATACCAGTTATTAGGCCATAGCTCACCTTCATTATTATAATATGGTATATCATCAATGGGACTTGCTGCTGTAAATCCATTGTCTAAAGCTGGTAAATAAGCAGATAAAGGTTTTATAGTAGAACCTGGTTGTCTAGGTGAAGATGTAGCTCTATTGAGAATTTGATATCCTTCTACATCTCTACCTCCAACTAAAGCTTTTATTTCTCCTGTTTTATAATCCATTATTACAGTTGCTGACTGAGGTTGTACTATTCCTTCCTTATGGCGGTAGAAATATTTTTCATTTATTAATAGGTTACCATCATCGGAAATAGAATAGAAATCTGGATTATTTTTAAGAAAATTATTTGAAATTATGATAGCTTTATCTTCAGTAATAGAAAATTCTTCTTCTGGTAAAGCTAAAGTACCTAATCTATGGGTTACCAAGTTTTTTTCTATTGTCAATACGGTAATAGTCAGCAATTTCTATATTGCTTTTATAAGGGGGGGTCAGTTTTTTATTTTTTTTAAAATTAATTGGTTATCAGTTAATTCAAAAGTATTTTTTTTCAATTATTAGATTATAGTTTTCATCTAAAAGATGTTCTTGTTTATAAAATATAATATTGTTTCTTTCATCAACTATATTTTGTGCACTATTTAATCGCCATGAAATAAAAGCTGGTCCTTTTATATTATCTGGATTTCCTAAAAGTACTTCGGTGAAGTTTTTATATATATCTTCAAGTTGTCTTTGGAGATCTACATCCATAGTTGAGTATATTTTGAGACCACCTGTATACAGTTCCTCTTCAGCTTCTTCTTTAGAATAGCCTAATTCCTCCATTAATGCTTCAATTACTTGAACTTTGATATAATCGTTAAAGTAAGAGGATATCCCTTTAATTTTCTTTTCTCCAGGTTTGATCTTAGCACGGATATCTTCATTTAATGCTTCATTGTATTCTTCTTCTGTAATCTTTCCTAATTCCAACATTTTAGCTAATACGACTTTTTGACGATTTATAGCTTCTTCATTATATACAGCAATATATTTTTCGCCTAAGGTGTCTATTTGACCAACTTCTACATGTTTTTCGCTATCAAATTTTTCAGGAGGCAATGTTTTAAATAAGGCATATTTTGATGGACTTTTAATTATACCAGCTAATACTGCCGATTCTGCAATAGTCAAATCCTCTACATCTTTTGAAAAATATGTCTGAGCTGCTTCTTGAACTCCATAAGCTCCTTGACCTAGGAAGATCCTATTTAAATAGGCTTCTAAAATCTGATCTTTGGTTAATACCTTTTCAATCTGTAAAGCTAGATAGGCTTCTTTTATCTTTCGATCAAGCTTTTTTTTCACTGGTTAGATATAGATTTTTAGCTAATTGTTGGGTGATAGTGCTAGCACCTCTAACAATATGTCCTGCTTTGATATTGTCAATAGTGGATTTAATGATTCCTTTTGGATCTACACCTATGTGATCGTAGAAACGCTCATCCTCTATGGATATAAAAGCATCTTTCAAATGTTCAGGCATTTGATCAATACTTACTATTGTTCTGTATTCTTTGGTTTGAATTTTTTTCTATAACATTACCATTTTGATCAAGAATAAATGAAGTTTGATTTAATAAAGCACTAATATTTGTTGGATCTATTTCAGGAGCTTCCTTAGCGATGGCTATAACAATACCAGCAGTAGCTCCTATTCCTATTATTATTACAATGACTAATACCAATAAAAATATTTTTAATCCACTTTTCTTATTTTTTTTATGCTTCTTTTTATCTTGCTTATTCTTGTTATCTTCTGACATACTAATACCTCCTTAATTAAGAAAAGGTAGTAAACAAATTAATTATACCATACAAATATGACAATGTTAACAATTTCATTTTTTTTAAAGTATTATTATCTCCAAATTAAATCTAATCTAATATATATAAAACTACATAGATATATATTAGGAGGGGATAAAGTGAAACGTTATATTCATCTAATCAGAAAAAAAAGCGTTCTATAATATGGATTATTGCCCTATTAATATTAATCATATACCTATTTAGGTATACTGATAAAAATATAAAGCCTACTGTAGTAGCCATATCAGAAATTAGGGCAAGGGCAATTACTACTCAAGCTATTAATGACACTATAAAAAAAATAAGATAAAGAGGGATATAAATTATAATGATTTAATATTTGTCAAATACGATAATGAAGGGAAAGTAACTCTCATGCAGGCCAATACTATTCTTATGAATAGTATTGCTTCAGAAGTTGCTATAGAGGTTCAAGAACAACTAACTGAGATGTCAAAATCCAATATAAAGGTGCCTCTTAGCAATGCTTTTGATACTCAAATAATTACTTTGCCAAGTATAAATATTCGAATTATACCTCAAGGTTCAGTAGCAGTAGATTTTGCTACGGAATTTGAATCTTCTGGGATAAATCAAACGAGACATAGAATCTATATTATAGTAGTAACAGATATTAAGATGATAGTACCTTTGGTATCAGAAAATTTAAGAATCACTACAAATATCCCCCCCATTGCTGAAACTATTATTGTAGGAGATGTACCAGAAGAATATGTAAATGTACCTAAGGAGAATTTATTGAACATAATTAGATAAAATCTAAATATGATGATATAATATACTATAGGATAAACTTTATTGTAATTGTGAAAGGGTGATATATTGATAGGAAACACAACCAATAGGGAAAGGGCTTTAATAGTAGGTGTAGATTTGATGACGGATAAGATAGATATAAATAATTCTATGGATGAGTTGGAGGAGCTAGTTAATGCTGCTGGTGGAATTGCTGTATTAAGGGTAGTACAGAAGAGAGATGCAATAGAACCTGCATACTACATTGGACAGGGGGGGAAAGCCCAAGAGATTAAAAACTATTGTGAGGAATTGGATATAGACTTGGTAGTATTTAATGATGAACTTTCTGGTGCTCAGATTAGAAATTTAGAAGATATTATCCATAGAAAGATAATTGATAGGACCAATTTAATATTGGATATATTCGCTAGTAGGGCTAGTTCCAAAGAGGGGAAACTACAGGTAAAACTTGCTCAGCTAAAATATAGGCTTCCTAGACTAGTGGGTTTTAGGGACTATTTATCAAGGGAAGGTGGAGGCATTGGTACAAGAGGACCTGGAGAACAGAAATTAGAAACTGATAGACGTCATATATTAAGAGAGATAAACAATATTGAGAAGGCTTTAGAAGAAGCAGAAAAGGCGAGAAATATAAAAAGAAATAGAAGAGAGAAGTCTAATCTACCCATAGTTGCTTTAGTAGGTTATACTAATGCTGGTAAATCTACCTTGCTAAATAGATTGATAGAGATAAGCGGCAAAGAAAAGAAAAATAAAAAGGTATTTGTATACGATATGTTATTTGCTACTTTAGACACATCATTAAGACGAGGAAGATTACCTAATGGGCAGCCATTTTTAATAACAGATACCGTAGGGTTTGTAAGTAAATTACCTACTCATTTAATAGAAGCCTTTAAAGGGACTTTAGAAGAAGTAAAATATGCAGATTTAATTCTTCATATTGTAGATGCATCTAATTCCGACTTAGATATACAAATTAAAACTACTTACAATATATTAAAAGAATTAGATGTATTAGATAAGCCTATAATTACTGTATTTAATAAGATAGATGAAACAAATATTGAAGATTTGGTATATGATAGTAGATATGTGGATAAAAAAAATATTCATATCTAGTAAAAGAGGTACAAATTTAGGGGGGGATTTGTTAGAGATGATTGAAGAAAATCTACCTCAAAAATATCAAAAAGTTGATTTGATGATTCCTTACGATAGGCAGAATTTAGTCAATTATTTTTTAGATAATTATGAAGTAGATTATATAGAATATTTAATAGAAGGTACTAGGTTAAATCTTAGTATAAATCAAGTGGATTTTGAAAGATACTCTGACTATATTTTATGTTAACATTTTTATTTTTAAAAATTGATTGAATAATTAGGCTACATTGGGTATGATAATAATAAGAATATAAAGGAGGCTGGTTCCAATGATTGTTAGAAATTGTGCAGGTGGTGTGGTTTTTGACGGGGGGGACAGAGTGTTTATATTAAAAAAATGATAAAGATCATTGGGTATTACCCAAGGGGGAAAATTCGTAACGGTTCACTCCCAACGGAGACGGCTATAAGACGTGTTAAGTATGAAACAGGCGTTAGTGCCAATATTGTTTCTACTGGAGGAGAAACTAGTTACGAATTTTTTTTCTTTGTCAAGAAAACAGGAAGTATATAATAAAATTATTTGGTATATTATGGAAGCTTCTAGTTCCAATTATAAAATTAACAAAGAAGAAGGATTTAAAGATGGAGGTTTCTATTCTGTAGATAAGGCCATAGATATGATTACTCATAGTCAAGATAAATCTCTAGTAAGTTTATCTTATAAAAGGTATTTAGATATAAAGAATGAAGAAATAGACGAAATATATGCTTAATGTAATCTATAATAATAGATAGTTTAAAGGAAAGGGTGTGTCCTAGAGGATATTATCCTTTCTTTTTTTATGTTATAATTTATTGTAGTATTATTTTTGAAAGGAGATAGATATGGATAATGTTTATAGAACCATATATAAATACGGGGGGGAAGATGAGATAGTTATAAAAAAAATCTAGATTTATTGGATATGCAAAACCTATTGAATCAGAACAAGAAGCATTAGATTTTATAGAAAAAAATAAAGTCTAAACATAGAGATGCAACTCATAATGTATATGCTTATGTTTATGGAGAAGATAGTAATATTCAAAGATATAGTGATGATGGAGAACCATCAGGGACTGCTGGTATTCCTGCTTTAGAGGTAATTAAGAAGGAAGATCTTCGCAATGTTGTGGTAGTAGTTACTAGATATTTTGGTGGTATAAAACTAGGTACTGGAGGTCTTATTAGAGCATATACTAAAGGGGGGGCCAAGATTGGATTAGAGTCAGGGATAATAATAGAAAAAAATATTACATTATAAATTAAAGATACGAATAGATTATACTTTATATGGTATAATAGAGAATCATTTGATGACAAAAGGTTACTTGATAGATGATATAGTATATGATGATGGAGTGAATATCTTTGTATATGTTAAATACTCAGAGATGGATTTTTTTTAAAAAAAACCATTATAGATTTGACAAGTGATAATGTATTTATTGAACAAATAGGAGAAGAATATATACCCATGAAGAATGGGAAAAGATTAAAATAATTGGGATAATATACGTGACGGGGGGGTATAATAGTATTGAGGTGATTCTATGATAAAACAAGAAATGTTAGACAAAAAAAACTTGGGCTGTAGTAGGGGGGGTTACAGCTAATGAAAAGAAGTATGGATATAAGATATGGAAGAAACTATTAGAACACAATTATGAAACCTATGGAGTAAATCCTAATTATGATGAAATCCAAGGCCATAAGATATATAGTTCATTAAAAGAACTGCCTAAGAAAGTGGATGTTATAGACATGGTGGTCCCTCCAAAGATTAGCTTAACTACTTTAGATGAAGCCAAAGAGTTAGGTATAGAATATATCTGGTTTCAACCAGGCACTTATAATGATGAAGTAATCGAAAAAGCTAAAGCTTTGGAGTTTAAGATATTATATGATGATTGTGTTTTAGCAACATTAATAAAAAAAGGAAAGAAATCCATGATTTAATAGACCATCAAGGTCTATTCTTTTTTTATTAATTCATATATTCCTATGAATAGTAAAAATATACCAAAGTATTTTTTTTAGGTTAGAAGAATCCATGTTAACTGCTATGAAGGAGCCAATTAAAGCTCCAAATACACCTCCCAATATTATCCATTTAACAAATTTAAATTCTATATTTTTTTCTTTGAAATGAACAATTAAAGCCGCAAAGGCTACGGGTATAAATACTATAAGATTTATTCCTTGAGCTTGTTGTTGGGTTAATGGAGTAAAAAAAATTAAGGAAGGAATAAGTATGGTTCCACCACCTATTCCCATGCCACTAATTATTCCCGATAAGAACCCAAATATAAATAATTTCATTTAAATATCATCCTCAATGCAGTAATGATAATTATAGTACCAAATATTTTTCTAAGGACTGAAGTGGGTATTTTATTTAAAAACTTGGCACCTATAAGACTTCCTAACACCCCCCCACCTATAGCTATCATTGTAGCTATTTGGTATTGAATTATATCTTTTTTTAAGTATATAAAAGTGCTAATGATAGATAATGGTAATATAATGGAAATAGCAGTGGCATGAGCTTTATAATCTTCTATGCCTAATATGAATACCAATGCTGGTACTATAAGGGTTCCACCACCGGAACCAAACAATCCATTTATTATTCCTGTCACAAAACCAATACCAACTAATTTAAGAACCTTTGTATCCATATGTGCCTCCTTTATGGTATAATAATTACATAAAAGCTTATAGTCACTGATTATTAATTTTACCAAAAGGGCATAAGTTATACCTAATTATATTATTATGGAGGTAGTAAATATGGATAATATAGAAAAGTTATAGATGAAATAGTTGAATGGTTAAGGATAAAGGTGGAAAATGCTAATGGTAAAGGATTGGTATTTGGGTTAAGTGGTGGCGTGGATTCAGCTGTAGTGGCAGGATTAGCCAAAAAAAGCTTTTCCAGAGAGTTCACTAGGGATAATTATGCCATGTCATAGTAACCCTATAGACGAAGAACATGCTCTATTGGTAGCGGATAGTATAGATTTAAAAACGGAAAAGGTAGATTTAGGATCTACTTATGATGAACTCATTAAAGCAGCCCATATAGAGAAACCTAATAATCTTGCTAAAGCTAATATAAAGCCAAGGTTAAGAATGACTACACTATATTATTATGCTGGGTCATACAATTATTTAGTATTAGGTTCTAGTAACAAATCGGAATTTACCGTAGGTTATTTTACTAAACATGGAGATAGTGGAGTTGATTTACTTCCTATTGCTTATTTTCCAAAGAGAGATGTTTGGGAAATGGCTAGATATTTAGGAATTCCTAAGGAGATAATAGAGAAGGCTCCAACAGCAGGTTTATGGGAGGATCAAACAGATGAAGATGAGATGGGATTTGGATATGATGTTTAGATGATTATATATTATATAAAAAAGGGCCTAAGGATTTAGTGGAAAAAAAATTGAAAGGATGCATAGGATAAGCGAACATAAAAGAAGTTTTCCACCAATTTTTGTTCCCCAAAATGAATAATTTCATTGTATAGTATATACATTGTGATAAAATATATAAGAATAATTTTTAGGAGGTTGAAATTTGTGGCAGGTCATTCTAAATGGAATAATATAAAGAATAAAAAGGGCAAAGAAGACGCTAGAAGGGCTAAGGAATTTACAAAATTAGCTCGATATATAATGGTAGCAGCAAAAGAAGGAGGAAAAGACCCTGAGTATAATCCTCAGCTTAAGGCTGCAATTGAAAAAGCAAAGGCTGCAAATATGCCTAATGACAACATAGAAAGGGCTATTAAAAAAAGGTGCAGGAGAACTTGGTTCTGCCATCTATGAAGAGATTACCTATGAAGGGTATGGTCCAGGTGGAGTAGCAGTATATGTATCTTGTTTGACTGATAATAGAAATAGGACAGCTTCTGATGTAAGACATGCTTTTGATAAATTTGGTGGAAATTTAGGTCAAACGGGTTGTGTTTCATTTATGTTTGATAGAAAAGGAGTATTAGCTATTGAGAAGAATAAAAGCATTGATGAAGAGGAATTAATGCTTAAAGCTATTGATCTAGGAGCTTTGGATTTTGAAAGCGATGAATTTGGATATGAAATAATCACTAACCCTGAAGATTTCAATGACATTAGAGATGCATTGAGTCAAGAGGGCTACGAGTTTACTATGGCAGAGCTGGCCTTTTTACCTCAAAATACAACAGTATTGACTAATGATGAAGATATTAATAATATGGTAAAATTAATAGAAACTTTGGAAGACAACGATGATGTTCAAGAAATTTATCATTCTTGGGAAATTCCTGATGATTTAGAGATATAATAGATTTATATGGCTAAACATACAGTATTATACGAGTTACTATAAATAATAAATTATAAAACATAGTGTGAATTATCATATATAATTGCCCTTTAATTTGATAGATTAGAGGGCTTTTTATTTTATCTGTATAAAAGTATATTTTATAAACATAATAAAAATATACTAAAATTAATAATATATGAAGGGGTGAATTAATGGAGAATAATCAAAATTTTGAACAGATAAAGGAAAAGTTTGAAGCAGCTGATGTAGATGGGAAAATTAAAATATATACTACTGTAAGAGGATTAACTGTGGAACAATACAAGGAACTATTAAGGATGTTTCCTATAAAGTATTTAGACAGATTAGAGAAGGCAATGGGATAAAAGCTGAAGGATATTCCTTCCAGCTTTATGTTTAAATGGGACAAGTTTAGGGAATTTATACATAAAAAGAAAGAAGTGATAATGTGAGAAAGGTATTTTTATGTATTGTGATTATTTTTTTACCTCTGTATATTTTCTTTAAAGGCGTTGAATTTAATGCTTTTAATAAAAATTTTTATTTAAACTCTTATGAAAAAAATCAGGTTGAACATATTACTGGAATGGAACTAGATGAACTGGAGATGATAACTGATAATATATTTTCATATTTAAAAGACAATTCTCAGGAAGAAGCTTTAAATCCTTATTTCAATTCTAAAGAGATAAAACATATGGAAGATGTGAAGACATTGTTTAAATGGGGGATTTAAAATTAAAAACATATCCTTAATATTGTCTTTAATTGGAATAGTAGGGCTTTTTATATTAGATGAAGGTGATAGAATAGCTAAGGGGGGGATTTTTTATGGTAATTTTATATGGTGGACTATTATCCTAATCTTATTTTTATTGATAACTATGGATTTTAACAAATATTTTACTTATTTTCATACAATATTCTTTGATAATGATTTATGGCTATTGGATCCAAAGGAGGATCTGTTGATTCAAATGCTTCCAGAGGAATTTTTTTATCAGTATATTTAACAGGATATTGTTATTTTTTATATCTACATTGGCAATAATACAATTAACAAGTTATATAGTGATGAAGAAAGGGAAGGATTTTTATGGATTTATTAGCTATATTAAAAGATTATTTCAACAGGATTAAGAGAAGGCTTATACTAAATGGATATTACACTTGTCAGATAAAGGATGGGAAAAGTTTAGGGGCAGCTTTTATAGATTGGTTTTTTTATAAGTTTAATTATAGTTTTGTTTTTTTTATATTACTATATTTAACTCTACTCAAAATATTAGTGTAACTTTGATTTTGACATTTGTGTTATTATTTATTTATTTGTTTTTATTAATATATATTAAAGGTAAGGTAAGGGAAAAGAGCATTTTTAAAATTGATGAAAAAAAATAAAAGATGAGCAAATTCGTAAGAGAATAGAAAAATGGAATTATGAAGATTTTTCCCTATTTATTAAAGGCATGTTGGAAAAATATTATGAAACTAGTTTTTTTCATGGAGATAGTAATATAGACTTCATAGGTAAAATAAATGATGAAGTATATGGAGTTAAATGTATAAAAGGATCTTGGGATGATAAAATACATCTAAAAGATATAGAAGGTTTTATTGGAGAGATGAAGAATAGAAATATACATGAAGGGATAATCGTTACCAATTCTAATTTTGATCAAGATATAAAAGAGCATATAGATTATATGATGATGGATTTTGAATATATTAAACATGTACTTAAAGAGATTGGTGAATTTCCAACTAAAGAGGATGTAGAAGATTTAATAATATCAGAACATGAAACTAGAAAAAAAAGATATAAAAGAGGGTTTTAGTATTAATAGAAGAGATAAAATATATAAATTTCTTTTACTAAGTTTAGTATTATATATCACCTCTTCTTATGTAACATATTCTTTATATTATAGGGTTATGGCTTTTATATCTTTTACATTGGGAACTTTTATTGGGATATATAACTTAGCTAAATATATGAAAAGAACTAGAGAAAATAGGTTATAATATATATGTATT
>JMBV01000215.1_pt1 | contig 21716 bp, 36 predicted proteins | sample 616531 | NCBI WGS metagenome assembly JMBV01 (sample SAMN02727904, study PRJNA239997) | anaerobic digester metagenome | biome: anaerobic digester; isolation source: mesophilic anaerobic digester inoculated with municipal waste water sludge... | place: Germany: Bielefeld University, CeBiTec ...
GGTAAACAATAATGCGGCAGCAGTACTGTTGGTATTAAGCACTTTAGCTAAAGATAGAGATGTGATAGTATCTAGAGGAGAATTAATAGAGATAGGAGGTTCTTTTAGAATCCCCCCCGATGTAATGGAACAAAGTGGTGCTACTTTAGTATCTGTAGGGACTACCAATAAGACCCATATTTGGGATTATGAAAATGCTATTAATGAAGAAACTGCTGCACTACTAAAGGTACACACGAGCAATTATCGTATATTAGGCTTTACCTCTTCTGTATCATCAGAAGAACTATACGTTCTAAAGCAGAAATATAATATACCATTAATAGAAGATTTAGGTAGTGGAGTATTAATTGATTTATCAAAATATGGATTGGAATATGAGCCTACGGTACAAGATTCTATAAAGAATGGTGTAGATGTAGTTACCTTTAGTGGAGATAAATTATTAGGTGGTCCTCAAGCAGGAATTATAGTAGGTAAAAAAAGAGTACATTGAAGCTATGAAGAAAAATCCTCTAACAAGGGCTTTTAGAATAGATAAGTTTACTATATCAGCTTTAGAGGCTACATTAAGGCTTTATTTAGATGAAGAAAAAGCTATAGAAAGATACCAACGTTGAATATGCTCACCATGGGTATAGACATACTGGAAAATAAAGCAAATATGCTATATAATCTACTTATGGAAAGGATTACACAGGAGGATTTAATAATAGATATAGTAGATAGTTACTCTGAAGTAGGTGGAGGCTCTTTACCTTTAGAGAGAATTCCTACTAAATGTATAAGTTTAAGATTTGAAGTATCAAGTATAACGGAGTTTGAAAAACATTTGAGGAAGTTAGATGTCCCAATTATTACTAGAGTATATAAGGATACCATATATATCGATTTAAGAACGGTAAAAGAAGAAGAATTTTACTTAGTAGTTGATGGTATATCTTGTGCTTTAAAAGAACTAGGAGGAGTGCATTAGATGAAACATATAATAATTGGAACTGCAGGTCATATTGATCACGGGAAGACTACTTTAATAAGGGCATTAACTGGTAGAGATACGGATAGATTAAAAGAAGAACAAAAAAAGAGGTATATCCATAGAATTGGGATTTACTTATTTTGATCTTCCTAGTGGTAAAAGAGCAGGTATAATAGACGTACCTGGACATGAAAAGTTTATTAAGAATATGCTTGCTGGGGTTATGGGAATAGATATAGTATTGTTGGTAGTAGCGGCTGATGAAGCGTAATGCCACAGACTAGTGAACACTTATCCATACTAGATCTTATTGGAGTGGAAAGGGTTTGTGGTAATCACCAAAGAGGATTTAGTAGATGAAGAATGGTTAGAACTAGTTAAAGAGGACATAAAGGAGGAGATAAAAGGTACTTTTTTTAGAGGGGACACCTATTGTAACTGTTTCTTCTACAAAAGGCACAGGATTAGATAAGGTAAAAGCATTAATAGATAAGTTAACATTGGAGCTTGAAGATAGGGAAGTAGATGATATGCCTAGACTCCCTGTTGATAGAGTATTTTCCCTACCGGGATTTGGTACTATAGTTACAGGCACCCTTCTTTCGGGGGGGAAACTTCATATTGGTGAAGAAGTTCAGGTTTTCCCAGGAAATAGAGTTGGTAGAATAAGATCACTACAAGTCCATGAACAGGACACTGATACAGCCTATGCAGGTCAAAGGGTTGCTATTAATATTGCAGGTCTTAAAAAGGATCAAATAGATAGGGGGGGCGATGTAGTAGCCCCTGTAGATTCTATGAAAGAAACATCTATGTTAGATGTGAAACTTAAGTTGATAAAAAACATAGGACGTTCAATAGAAAACAGGACTCGACTTCGTCTTTATATTGGAGCAAAAGAAGTTTTATGTCGTATTGTTCTATTAGATCGAGATATTTTAAACCCTGGGGGGGAAGAAGCCTATGCTCAATTAAGATTGGAGGAAGAAATAGTAGCTAAAAGAGGAGACCCTTTTATCCTTAGATTTTATTCCCCTATGTTTACAATAGGAGGGGGGGACAGGTATTAGAATCCAATCCCACTAAAAAGAAGAGATTTGATAAAGAGGCGTTAGAAGAATTAAGAATAAAGGAAAAAGGAGAATCCATAGATATTATTGAGAATATAATATTAGATAAAAGTTATACTTTCCCTACTTTAAAGGAAATATCCACCTCTACTGCTATGTTAGAGGACAGAGTAAAAGCTGATGTAAAAAAACTAGTACAAGAGGATAAGGTTATACAATTTAGTTTAACTAAGGATTTACATGTAATCCATATACAATATTTTAATCAACTTAAAGATGAAATAATTGAGGAGTTAAAAACCTTTCATGAGGAATACCCTCTTAAATCTGGAATGCCTAAAGAGGAAATAAGAAGTAAATATTTAAAAAAATGTTAAACCAAAAGTAGGGGATAGATTTATAGATTTATTAATAGAGAGAGGTTATATAGAACAGCATAAAGAAAACATATCGCTAAAAGGTTTTAAAATAGAATATAGTCCCTCCCAGCTAAGAATAAAGGGAAAACTAATTGAAAACTATGTACAGAATAAATTTCAGCCTCCTAAGAAAGAAGAAATTTATAATAATATAATAGGAGAAAAAGAAGAAATAGATCAGGTTTTAAACTCTCTTATTAGTAGTGGAGATATTATTAGATTAGATGAGGAAATATTAATACACAAATCAACCTATGATGAAGCTTTAGAAATATTAAATCAATATATTAATAAAAAAAAGGTTCTATAACTGTTGCAGAGTTTAGAGATGAATTAAATACTAATAGAAAAGTGGCATTAAGTCTATTAGAATATTTTGATCAGTTAAAGATAACTAAAAGGGATGGGGGGATAAAAGGATCCTTTTTTTAAAGATATAATATCCCTTATTTTGGGGGGGTGATATTTAATGGAAACAAGGATAATTGTTATTAATAGAGATAAAACTTTTGTGAAGGGTTTAAAATATAGTTTGGAGCAAGACGATTATCAAGTAGAAACTGCTTTTACAATAAAAGAAGCCTTAGGAAAAGTTAAAAAAAAGGATTATGAATTAATAATCCTAGATCTATTATTACCCGATGGCAATGGATTAAACCTTTGTCAAACTATTAGGAAGTACTCTCAAGTACCAATAATCGTGGTAACAGAAAAAAAACGAAGATATATCCAAGATATTGGCTCTAGAATATGGAGCAGATGATTATGTTACCAAGCCATTTAATATTTTGGAATTAAAAGCTAGGATTAAAGCAATACTTAGAAGGGTAAATATGATATCTCCACAAATAGATAAACAAAGTATTAAATTAGATGATTTCGTAATAAATGCTCTAGGTAGAAAGTTAACCATAAATGGGAAAAATATAAATTTAACTGGTAAAGAATTTGATCTATTCTATATATTGATATCTAACCCAGGAAAGGTATTTACAAGGGAAGAATTATTAGAAACTGTGTGGGGGGGATATGAATACTTTGGAGATTTAAGGACTGTAGATGTGCATATTAGAAGGCTTAGAGAAAAAAATTGAAGAGGATCCAGCTAATACCCAGTATATCCATACCAAGTGGGGGGGTGTGGGATATTATTTTAGGAATAAAAAGGAAATTTCCAATACAAAACAAGAGAGGAAAAGCTAAAAGAAGATTTGACAAGAAATAAAATATTTCTTGAAAACTACTTAAAAATATTGTATAATATCACTTGTGTCATAAATCAATGGGGGGGGTAGATGAGTCCTGGTGGGCTCTCTGGTCTTCAAAACCAGCACGAGGGGGGTTAGGAGCCTCTTGGGTGGGTTCGATTCCCACATACTCCCGCCATAGAATATAAGCAGCTTATGCTGCTTTTTTTTGTATTTTAAAGCAAATGATTATTATAATAAAAATGTCTATTTTAAAAAAACATACAATAAATACTCACCTAAAATTGGCTGTATTTTAATAACATATATTAGATAAAATAAAAAGGAACAAATATATTTTAAGAGGTGATTGTATGAGCACAGGACCATTAGATCCCAATGCTGTCAAAGCATTAAAAGAGATGAAATTAGAAATTGCACAGGAACTGGGATTGCCTAAGGATTTTATGAATAATAATCCAAATCCTGCTACAAATATATTCACCGCTGGACCTGTTGGGGGGGTTTAATGACTAGGAGATTGGTTGAAATGGGAGAAAAACAACTAATAGACGAAGAATAGGATAGGTGCACCTATCCTATTCTGTTAAAATAATGATAAAAATTTAACAAATTATTAATGCCTAATGATTTTTTTTATTTTTCATGATATAATATAATAGGTGTCACTCTTTAAAGGGGGATTTTATATGAAGAAAAATAAAATAATGGTATGTGTAACTCAGCAAAAAAAACTTGTGAAAGGCTTATTTTAAATGGCCATAGATTGGCACAAGCAACTAATGGTAAATTGTATGTAATACATGTGGTAAATGAAAAGGATAAATTTTTAGATAATAAAGATGATGGTGAAGCATTAGAATATTTATTTGGAGTATCAAAAAAAAGTTGGAGCTGATCTAACTGTACTTAGGTCAAAGGATATAACAAAAACAATGATTGATTTTGCAAAGGAAAATCAAATTACTCATATAGTTATGGGTACTCCACCAAGTACTAGGAATTTAAATACCTCAGATCTTGGATTAAAACTTCAAAACGCATTACCTGAAGTGGAATTTATAAAATTATAAATTATTTATTAAACAACATTAAGAACTCTTTAATGAGTTCTTTTTCTTCTTTAAGCACATAATAATCCTGTAGGAATAAATTATTATATATGATTATTTATTAGGAGGTTTTTATATGGGTAAGGTTAGAAGGATGTTTCCAGGGGGCAATACTTCTGAAGGATTCTATTCCTTTCATGATAATATAATAGACGAGAATAGGAATATGCTGTATATATTAAAGGGTATGCCAGGTGGAGGCAAATCTTCTTTAATGAAATATATTGGACAAAAAGCTATTGAAAAAGATTATGATGTGGAATTTCACCATTGTCCATCAGATCCTGAATCTATAGATGGGTTAGTTATAGTACAATTAAATATTGCCTTAGTAGATGGAACTTTTCCCCCCCACATAATAGATCCTGTCTATCCAGGTTTAATAGATAAGCTGGTGGATTTAGGTAAATTTATAGATGAAAAAAAAGATTAAAGAGCATAAAGACGAAATATTTGAGGCAAAAGCTAATAATAGATTAGCCTATAGAAAAGCCTATGCTTATTTCAAAGGGGGGGCTAAATGTATTTATGATGAAATAATAGAACACAACAAAAATGGTGTAGATTTTAAAAGGGTAAACCAATTGACAGAAGGAATAATAGAAGAGATTTATTATGGGAATTCCTCTTGGAGGCCAGAAGATAAATTTTATCCTTTTACCAATAGACATCTATTTTCCAATGCAAATACTCCAGACGGTTTTGTTGACTATACCTATACTATACTAGAAGAAGTGAAAAATATATATTATATAGAAGGAGAAATAGGGACTGGTAAATCTACACTTATAAATAGGATTAAAGAGGAAGGAATAGTTAGGGGATATAAAATGGAAGTATACCATAATGCTACTATTCCAAAGAAAATTGAGAGCTTGTTTATAAAAGAGTTAAATACCTATATAACATCTAATAAATATGGGTTAAAATATCCTCACAAAAAGATTGATTTAAACCAATATTTTGATAAAAACATAATAGATGAGAAAGATTATAATATGTATGAACTATTGATAAAAACAGGATTATTTAGCCTTGAGAAAGCTAGGGAAAATCATCATATTTTAGAAAGATGCTATAGAACCTCTATAGATTATCATGGCGTAGATAGGATCAAGGAAAGTTTACTGGAGGAAATATTATAATAGGCTTAAAATATTTTTTTATTCTGGTTAACAAAGCAAATCCCTGTCTACGGTTTTGTGACAGGGATTTGCTATATTATAGTGTATTTAATATCTTTTCATAAAACTTTTCAAGTACAATATCTAATTCATCTTTTGAGCAAGCCCCCCCTTGAACTGTTTGGGGATTACCTCCTCCTTTTACATTCAATTCTTCAACTATTTCTTTATGGATATTCTTCATATTAATATTTAGATTTGCACTACGACTAGCTATATAATTAGAGTGATTAATATTATGAACTCCTAATATTAGAATATTGTTTTTTTTAAAGAATTTATATAAGATACTATACCACTTATTTCTTTAAGTTCTATATTTTCAAATTTATGACATATGAAATTTATATCCTTTACCAGTTTAGTTTTTTTTAAGTAGTTCTTTGGCTTTATAACTATAGAGCTCTTCTCTAAGAATCCTATTTTCTTTTTCCAGGGATTCCTTTTGAGAATATAGTTTTTTTTACTCTGTTGTATACATCTTTGTCTTTAGCAGATAGTAGATTGCTTATATCTCTAATATAGTTGCTTTTCCAAGTATAATCCTTTAATGCCCTATTACCACATACGAATTCCACTCGAATATTTCCTTTATAGTTTTCTACTTTTCTAATCTTTATTAAACCAATTTCTCCAGTACTTCTAAGATGGGTTCCACAACAGGGAGAAAAATCAAAACCATCTATTTCAACTATACGAATATTGGAATTTAATATAGAGTTCTTTCTCATAGGAATTTTTTTTCATATCTTCTTTTTCTATAATATAGGATTTTATTTGAAAATTAGAAAAGATTATTTTATTTGCGAACTCTTCAATTTTTTTTCTATATGGATTTCACTAGCACTTGGTATATCAATATCAATATATACATATTCTTTGCCTATATAAAAACCTACTGTTTCTCCATTATATAATTTATAGAATACTGCAGATAATAGATGTTGGCCTGAGTGCTGTTGCATATAGTCAAATCTATTTTCCCAGTCTATGGATAGTTGGGCTTTATCACTATGTATATTATCTTTGATTACATGGATTATATCATTTCCTTCTTCATAAGTATCCAACACTTCTACTCCATTGATTGTGCCCTTGTCACCAGGTTGACCTCCAGCTAAATTTGGATAAAATATGGTTCTATTAGTTTTAATATAATATTTGTTGTTCAAATATTTTTTTTCGACTATTCTAGCATCTATTTGGCGTAAATAGGGATTTTCTAAATAAATCTTTTCTGTCATAATATATCACCTATCCTTTTTTTTACTATTAATACTATTTTATCATCTTTAGATTAAAATCAACAACAATTATCCTAATAAAAGGGATTTATTAAATTTTATCATAAATTATGTTATAATAATTCTATAAAAAGATTGATGAAATTAAACGATGAAATAACTATTAAAATGGAGGAGGTCAAAATGAATAGACGTATATTAGGTAAGATATTTATAATATTAGGTATAATATTGCTAATAGGATCCTTAACTAAACTCAATAGAAGATAGAAAGGTGTATTAATATGAAAAGACCTTTTGTATATTTAAGCTCTTCTTTGTTATTAGGGATTATATTCTCTTACTATATAGATATGAATACTCTGCTCTGTTTGATTTTATTTTTTTATGGTTTTATTAATTAATATTATAAAAATTATAAAATATAAATTAGGAGTTTAGATTTATTATTATCTTTATTTATACTAGGGATAATATTGAACAATTTTAAAACTACAAGTAGCCAATTATTGGAATATAAGGACAATTTAGTTGAAGTAACAGCTGTAGTTGACGAAATTCTAAGTATAGAAGAAGATGAAAGTAAATACGTAGTTAAGGCAATAAATATCAATCATAATGGGGCAAATAGGAAAGTATCGGAAAAGATTCAATTAAAAATTCTTGGGAGGGCCTCCTTATCTATTGGAGATGAGTTTTTGTTTAGAGGTATATTAAGGGAGCCTTTACCCAATACAAATCCAAAACTATATAATCATAAATTAAATCTTTTAACAGAGGGTATTTTTGTGACTACAACTATTAGGGATTCGTCTATTCAATATATAATAGAAGGAGATTGTAGTAATATTACTAGAATTAAATATAAGTTTATAGAAAGGGTTGAGAGAACATTTGATTCATATTTAACGGAAAGAAATAGCTCTTTAATGAAAGCTGTAATATTGAGTAAAAACGCATATTTAGATGAGGAGAATATAGGAAAATTTAGGCAGTTAGGGTTAGCACATATATTAGCAGTTTCTGGATTACATATAGGGTTAATTGTTAGCATATTAACTGGATTACTTGCATATATAGGGATAAACAAAAATATAAATATAATTATTACTTTAGGAGCAATATGGTTATATGCATATATTATAGGTTATCCACCTTCTGTAATAAGGGCAAATATAATGTTCTCACTCCTATTAATATCTAAAACATGGGGAGAAGCATACGATTCTATTAATACCCTTTTCTTTGCAATTTTTATAATGTTAATCTTAAATCCCTATTGGGCTTTTAGTATAGGATTTCAATTATCCTTTATAGCTACATTTTTTTTAGTATTTTTAACTCCAAGGTTAAAGGAGAATTTTAATTTAGGAAATAGTCAATGGCTTAAATCTTTGATTGCCATTATATCTGTCCAAATAGGTTTATTACCTATACAAGCTTATTATTTTAATAGATTTTCTATTTTAGGTATAATGGCTAATCTATTTATAGTCCCTTTATTTTCTCTTTGTTTGATTTTAGGATTGTTCCTATTATGTTTTTCTAATTTATTAGTACCTATAGCTTATTCCATTGGATTGGTAATTGATTTTCTTTTGGATATTCAATTTTTTTGCTATAGATATTTTAAGTTATTTCCCATATATTGAATTAAAAATTTTATCCCCCCCATCTATTGTAGGAGTATTGTGTTATTATATTTTATTATTTATATCCATTGGGATTATAGAAATTTCCAATATAGATAAAAAAAATAAATAAAACTATTATATTTTATCTGTTATTCTTAATATTTATAAACTCTTTGTCCATATATATTGATCAAAGTATAGATATTAGATTTATAGATGTGGGACAAGGGGGGGATAGTATATTGATAAGGACGCAAGGAGGAGATTATTTAATCGACACAGGGGGGGAAATCCCTTTGGAAACTTCTCCATAGGGGGGGAAAGCATATTATTACCTTATTTAGAAAAAGAAGGAATATTTAAATTAGATGGAATATTTATAACCCACTATGATGAGGATCACTGTAAAAGTTTGCCCTATTTAATGGATAATATAAAAATTGAAAAAAATATATATAGGCTACAAGAGGATAGGAAACAAATTGTATGAAGATATTATTAACAAAGCAGCAGAAAAGGGTATACCTGTTATATTGCTGAAAAAAAGGAAAAACACTAGTCTTAGATGATAATACTACAATAGTAGTGACTGGTCCTCCTGAAGATTTGGTATTAAATTCTAGTATTGATGAAAATGATCTATCCTTAGTCTTGCTGATGAACTATTATAATAAAAATGTGCTTTTTACAGGGGATATTGAGGAATTAGGGGAAAGCCATTTAGTAGAAGTTTTAGATACCAAAGTTGATTTTTTTAAAAGTACCTCATCATGGAAGCAAAACTTCATCTTCTGAAGAATTATTAGACAAATTGGATCCTAGTATAGCCTTTATATCCGTTGGAAGGAACAATGTTTTTGGTCATCCTCATGAAGAGGTAGTAAATCGATATAGGGAAAGGGATGTGCAATTATATAGAACTGATGAGTTAGGTCTTATTAATTTAAAGCTTAATCAGGGAAAATATGAAATAAATCCTTTTCTTAAAGAAAAGAGGAACATACTATATGTAGTGAAATATTTTTATTTGCATTTGTGTTTTATTATATTTTATATTATTATTTCCTATTTTCTTATAAAATACTATAAGATATTAGAAAAGGAGATGAAAACCATTGAATTATAAGGATTTTATAAATAAAGCTAAGGCAAGGGATTTAAAACCAGTGTATTTATTTTATGGAGAAGAACATTATTTAATTGATCATACAATATATGCTCTTAAAAACATATATATAGATAAGGCTTTTGAACCATTAAATTATATAGTTATGGAAGGCAAGGAGTTGGATTTTGAAACTATTTTAAATGCTTGTGAAACTTTGCCTTTTATGTCAGATAAAAAGATTATTATAATAAAGGATCACCCTTTATTTAAATCCAAAAAGGAAACAGAGGATGAAGCTAAAAATAAAAGTAACGATAATTATCAAGATCAATTAATTAATTATTTAGATCAATTGGAAGACTATTTATGTTTAATATTTATAGAAAAAAACATCTAATATGAAAAAAATCAAATAAATTATATAAGAAAATTTTAAAAATAGGAGATGTTATAGAATTTAAAAAAATTAAGGGGACAAGATTTAAATAATTGGGTAGAAAATAATTTCAAAAAAATACGATAAAAACATACACAAATCCGATATAAATTATTTTATAAACTATTCTGCTTATTTTGATTCAAAACAGGAAAAGACCTTATACGATTTGGAAAATGAGATAATTAAAATATCTAATTATCTTAAAGATGATAAAATTGTAGATAAATCTACATTGGAACTGGTAATGATAAAACCATTAGATATGAATATATTTAATCTTCTAAATAGTATTAGCCAAAAAGATGGGGAAAAGGCTATGATATTGTTTAATGAAATGTACATGTCAAACCAACCGGTTTTATTCATACTACATATGGTAATTAGACAGTTAAGAAATATGCTCAATTATAAGGTTTTAAGGGCTAAAGGTTATACCGATGGGGGGGATGCATATGATAAGATGAAATTATCTAAATATGAATTCAAAAAGATTTCCCAACAGAGTAATAATTTCACCTTATCCCAGTTAAAAAACGCTATGGACTATTGTTTAAAAACAGATAGGGATATTAAATTTAGCCTAGTAGAGGATAGGATAGCTTTAGAGATACTAATAGCTAATCTATGTTATAAAATTTAGCTTGAAACAAAAAAAACTTCGGTATCGCCGAAGTTTTATATTATACAGCTTCATTTAACTTTCTTGTTAATTTACTTAATTTTCTGGAGGCAGCATTTTTGTGAATTACATTTTTGTGGGCTGCTCGTTTAAGTTTTTTTATCTATAATTTTAAGTAGCTCTCTAGCTTCATCAACATTCCCTTCTTCTAGAGCTGCATCAAATTTTTTTTAATATAAGTTTTAATCTCAGATTTTCTACTTCTATTAATACTTGTTTTCTTCTTAGTAGTACGAATTCTCTTTTCTGCAGATTTAATATTCGCCAAACCTTTCACCTCCCCCCCTACTCTTAACAACAGATATTTTACCATGAAGAAGAATAAATTGCAAGGATAATTAGGGTTATTATACATAAAATATCTAAAATGAAGAAAAATAATAACAATGATAAGGAGAGGATAAATATGGAGATTAGGACAGATTTGGCTATAGAGAATAGAGAACTATACAAAGAAAAGAGAAAGGAAGAAGTTCCAGGGGTAAAAGTAGAACTAGAGGAAGGAGATGATTATACTGTAACTCGGGTAAATATATTAGATCCTATGGGGGCTAATAATATGGGAAAGCCTATGGGATTATATATAACCATAGAAGTACCTAAATTGAAAACTCAGATCAAGAATTAAGAGATAATATATCTAAATTATTAGCTAAAGAAATTAAAGGGATGGGGTATAACCATAAGCAAACAAAAACATTAATAGTTGGATTAGGCAATTGGAATGTGACTCCAGATGCTTTAGGACCTAAAGTAGTAGATCGGGTTATGGTAACAAGACAATTTTTCATAGCCTACAATAAAGATGAAGATGAAACTGTAGCAAATGTTTCTGCATTGTCTCCAGGAGTAATGGGACTTACTGGTATAGAGACTGGTGAAATCATAAAAGGGATAGTAGAAAAGACTAAACCTGATTTAATTATAGCTATAGATGCTTTAGCATCTAGAAAGATGGAAAGGGTAAGCACAACTATTCAAATAACCGATACGGGAATAAGTCCTGGTAGCGGTGTAGGTAATGAAAGAATAGGATTGAATAAAGACTATCTAGGGGGGGTACCTGTGTTGGCAATTGGAGTACCTACTGTAGTAGATGCAGCTACCATGATAAATGATACTATGGAAATGATTATTAGTTCTATGAAGGATAAGGCTGCTGTAGGAGGAGAGTTTTATTCTTTATTGGAGGATATTTCAAAAGAAGAAAAGTATCAACTTATAAAGGAGGTGTTAGAACCTTATATGCCTAATGTGGTAGTTACGCCTAAGGAAATAGATTTGATTATAGACGATTTGTCTATAATAATAGCTAACGGACTTAATATGGCACTACACCATGGAATCCATTTAGAAGATGTAAATAGATACTTAAGATAATAGAACTACTCCTAAAAATCATATTTTAATATTTAAAGAATATAATCTATGTATTGAATACATAATTTAGGGGGGGTCATATGAAACAAGATGATATGAGAAATACTTATATAATATTAGCATTATTATGCTTATTAGTATTTAATGTAGGTACAATATTTATTAATGCTATTGGTAATCAAAGTAAAGAAATTACAAACCCAAAAGTGGAACCTGTATTTAAACAATACTCCTCCCAAGAAAAAGTAGATAACTTTTTTTTATTACACTATTTGGAAGAACAAGTTCTATTATCAATCTACATAGGCATCAACAGAATTTAGATAAAAAAATGGAAGGAGGAACTAATAGGAGAATTTAACTTAAAAGATAGTATAAATAGATTATTTAAGGCTCAATTTCCATTTATTACATCCTTTGATGAGGACAGTATAGATATGGAAAATGAGGATAACAATAATGATGATATAGGTGAAAGTCCAATTATAGTAGAAGACTTTATAATAATCGATAGATTGGAGGAATATGAAGATTTGATAATCATAAATGATTCCGAGGGAAATATATCCATTGAAAACATACCTAAGCCTATAAATGTTAAACCATTAAAAATCAATAAAGATAGACCCTATATACTATTATACCATACCCATGGTACAGAGTCTTATTATGTAGAAGGTATTAATCAACATCATACTACAGATAGGCGTTATAATGTAACTACAATTGGAGAAAAGATGGCACAAGTACTAATAGAAAAAGGGCATAAAGTAGAACATATAACGACATATCATGATATACCTTCTTACAATAAATCCTATTCTAGGTCGCTAAATACTGTAACTAAAAAACTAGAGGAAAATAACAACTTAAAAATCCTATTAGATATTCATAGGGATGGGTACGATCCCAAGGATCCAATGGTTATCAAGAATATGAACAAATTGTCATCTAAGACTAAAATACAAGTCCATGGAAAGGATGTAGCTACCTTTTATTTCGTAATTGGCCCTGATTCTCCAAACAAAGATGAGGTTTTAAATTTTGCAAAGTATTTTAAAGCTGTATCCGATGCTATATATCCTGATTTGTGTACAGGGATTTTAATAAAACCCAAAGGTAAATATAATCAATTTCTTTCGGATTATTCAGCTTTAATTGAATTGGGAAGCAATCTTAATACGATGGAAGAAGCTATAGAAACAGCAAAATTAGTTGCAGAAGTATTAAGTTTAGTTATAGATAATATTCAAGAGGAGTAAAACTTTTTTTTAAATACAAAAGATGATATAATATCAATGTACTTCTTATTATAAGGGGGGAGGATAAGTATGGATCAAAATCAAGATAATAAAGATACCAAAAAGGAAATTTTAGAATGGATAAAGAGTATATTACTAGCTATTGTAATAGCAGTATTGATTAAAACCTTTATATTTAACACTACTTATGTATTGGGAAACTCTATGTATCCCACATTACATGAAAAAGATAGGCTATTTGCAAATAAAATACCTTTATATTTTTCAGGACCAGATAGAGGAGAAATTGTAGTATTGAAAGCACCAGATTCTGAGAATAAAGACTATATAAAACGAGTGATTGGAATTGGAGGAGATACTGTAGCTATAATTGATGGGCAAGTATATTTAAACGGAGAATTATTAGAAGAAGACTATATAGAAGAAGGTTCCTATACTCAGGTATATGAAGATAATTACTGGGAGGTTCCAGAAGGATATGTATTTGTATTAGGAGACAATAGGGAAGAAGGAGCAAGCAAGGATAGTAGATATTTTGGCTGTGTGCCTGTGGATTCAATTAAAGGTATAACTAGCTTTAGATATTTTCCTTTTAATAAACGTTTTGGAAAGATAAAATAGCATACTAGTATTATAAATTAGTGATACTGATTAGGGTGGTAACTTGTGGAAACTAGAATGGAAAGAAGAAAAAGGTTAAAAAAAAGAGAAGAATAGGAAAATACTTAAATCCATTATTTTATTATCTACTCTTTTGCTTCTTTATATAGGGATAAAAATAGTAAATAAAAACATAGTTTACCTAGGTTACTTAGATAATCCTAATATTTTTAATATAGATATTGGTGAAGGTTCCTTAGAATTATTTGGTAAAAATTATATAATAGATTTAAAGATTTTAAAAAAAGAAGCATTAAAAAAAAGGCCAGATTTCCCTGGTCTTTTGTTTTACATCTAAAGGTATTTTTGATATAATAGTTTTTTTAGAGTTATTGAAACTTCTTAAGGAGGAAAAGCATGGGAAATAGAAAACAGAATAATATAAGAAATTTTTCGATAATAGCCCATATCGATCATGGAAAATCCACCCTAGCAGATCGATTGATTGAAAAGACGGGATTGTTGACTTCAAGAGAGATGCAGGAACAAGTTCTTGACAGTATGGACTTAGAGAGGGAAAGAGGTATTACCATAAAACTTAAAAATGTAAGACTTAATTATAAAGCCCAAGACGGGGGGGAAGAATATATATTAAATTTAATCGATACGCCTGGTCATGTAGATTTTAACTATGAAGTTTCTAGATCTTTGGCAGCTTGTGAAGGGGCTTTATTGATAGTAGATGCAACCCAAGGAATTGAAGCTCAAACACTAGCTAATGTGTATCTGGCCTTAGAACAGGATTTAGAGATTGTACCTATAATAAATAAGATAGATTTACCTAATGCTAGACCTGATGAAGTGAAAAAGGAGATAAGGGATGTTATTGGTATAGATGCGGAAGAAGCACCCTTGGTATCTGCCAAGGAAGGTTTAAATATAGATCAGGTATTGGAAGAGATAGTTGCAAAAATTCCTGCCCCCCCAGAAGGGGGGGATATAAATGCACCTTTAAAAGCTTTAATTTTTGATTCTTATTATGATACCTATAAAGGAGTAGTTTGTTATATACGGGTATTTGAAGGAAGCATAAAGCCTGGCATGGAAATTAAGATGATGTCATCTAATAAATCTTATGAAGTCACAGAAGTTGGAATTACCACATCTAAACAAGTACCAGTAGATATATTGGAAGCAGGAGATGTGGGCTATGTATTAGCTAGTATAAAAAAATGTAAAAGATGCAAGAGTGGGGGGGGATACTATAACAGATAAAAACAATCCAACGAAAACTCCTTTGCCAGGGTATAAAAAAAAGTAGTGCCAATGGTCTATTGTGGTATATATCCTGCAGAAGGAGAGGATTTTAATTCGGTAAGAGATGCTTTAGAAAAATTACAGGTAAATGACGCTAGCCTAGTATTCGAACCTGAAACCTCTGTAGCATTAGGCTTTGGATTTAGATGTGGTTTTTTTAGGACTTCTTCATATGGAGATAGTGCAGGAAAGATTAGAAAGGGAATTTGATTTAAATATAGTTACTACAGCTCCCAGTGTTATATATAGGGTAAAGAAAAAGGATGGGGGGGAAATATTGTCTATACAAAATCCTACAAATCTTCCTGAGGAAACAGAAATTGAGTATATGGAAGAACCAATAGTATCTGCTTCCATAATGACACCAGGAGATTATGTAGGAGCGGTGATGGAGCTTTGTCAAAATCGTCGAGGTATATTTGAAAATATGGAATATTTAGAAGAAAATAGGGTTGTTATGCATTATGATATGCCTTTAAATGAAGTTATATATGATTTTTTTCGATGCTTTAAAATCCCGAACAAAAGGTTTTGCTTCTCTTGATTATGAATTAAAAGGCTATAAACAAGCAGATCTTGTTAAATTAGATATATTAATAAATGGAGAGTTAGTAGATGCCTTATCTACTATAGTCCATAGAGATAAAGCTTATGAGAGAGGTAGGACCATTGCTGAAAGACTAAAAGATGAAATACCTCGTCATCAATTTGCAGTACCAATACAAGCAGCTATTGGTTCTAAAATAATTGCAAGGGAGACAGTTAAGGCTTTAAGAAAAGATGTATTAGCAAAGTGTTATGGTGGAGATATTACAAGAAAGAAGAAATTATTGGAAAAGCAAAAAGAAGGTAAAAAGCGGATGAGACAAATAGGTGCAGTGGAAGTTCCTCAAGAAGCCTTTTTAGCTGTATTAAAATATGATGAAAAATAATGCACACTTAAGTGTGCATTAAATTTATCTAGAGATTTTATAGGAGGACTTATATGAAAAAAAATTGGGATTTATATCCATATACCTTTTTGTATTAAAAAAATGTTATTATTGTGATTTTATTTCTTATCCTAAATCTAGGGACAAGATAGCCGAATATATAGATTACCTCCTATTGGAGATAGAATTATATAGGGATATATTAAAAGACTATACTATAAATACCATATTCATAGGAGGAGGTACTCCTTCTTGTATAGATGAAGAGTATATATCAAAGATATTAGATTATATTCATAAAAATTACAATACTTCAAATTTGGAAGAAATAACCATAGAGGCAAATCCTGGTACATTAAGTAAACAAAAATTAAAATCCTATAAAAGTTTTGGGATAAACAGGATTAGCATTGGGGGGGTACAGTCTTTAGATGATAAACTTTTAAAGGATATAGGGAGAGTTCATACTTCCATAGATTTTTATAGGAATTATGAAACTATAAGAAACTTAGGATTTGATAATGTAAATGTAGATTTAATATTTGGATTACCTAATCAAACTATAGATCAATGTGAAACAACCTTAAAAGATATAATAAAATTGGATGTAGAGCATATATCCTACTATAGTCTTATACTAGAAGATGGTACTTTACTAAAAAAAAGGTATGAAGAAGGGAAAATTGATTTACCAGATGAAGATAAAGAAAGATATATGTATCACAAAGGAGTGAAATTATTAAAAGAAAATGGTTATGACCACTATGAAATATCTAACTTTTCTAAAAGAGGGTATAGATGTAAACATAATTTAGTTTACTGGCAATTAAGCCCCTATATTGGATTTGGCATAGCAGCCCATTCCAATTTAGATAATAGAAGGTTTTGGAATCATGTAAACTTTGAGAATTATTATAGATGTCTTAAATATCACCAGCTACCTATAGCTGGAGAAGAGATAATAAATAGAGATATGGAGATGGCAGAGTATTTGATAATGGGGCTTAGGCTAATAGAAGGAATAGACAAGATGAAATTTTATCAAAGATTTAATGTATCAGTGGACGAAATCTATGGAGATGTATTTAGAAAACATGAAGAAAAGGGATTAATATCTATGGATGAGAATTGCATAAGGTTCACTTCTTTAGGACTTGATTTATCTAATTTAGTATACGTAGATTTACTACCTTAAGGAACAATATTTAAAAAGGGTATTGACAAAATGGCAAAGTAGTGGTAACTTTAAATTAGCACTCAATGTTAACGAGTGCTAACAACATCCAAAACATAAAAACTGAGGTGATAATATGTTGGATGATAGAAAGATAAAAGTACTTTATGCTATAATAAATAGTTATATAGTCAGTGCAGAGCCTATTGGCTCTAGAACTATAACTAAGAAGTATGATTTAGGAGTTAGTTCGGCAACCATAAGAAACGAGATGTCGGATTTAGAAGAATTGGGATATTTAAACAAACCCCATACATCTGCTGGTAGAGTGCCTTCAGATAAAGCTTATAGATTATACGTGAATCAACTTTTGAACACAGGAAAGCTTAAGATGGATATAAAAAAAAGAAAGAGGAAATAAAAAAAAGCATTGATTAGTGAAGCAAGTGAAATAGATGAATTGATTCAAAATTCAGCGAAGGTATTGTCTGCAATTACCAGTTATACTGCATTAGCTCTATCACCTCAATTGAAAAAGAGTAAGTTAAAACATATACAGTTATTGCCTATAGATGATTTAAAAGTGTTATTAGTATTAGTAAATGACTCAGGGATAGTGAAAAACACCATATTTAGACTAGACAAAAAAAATTGATGAGGATCAGCTAATAGTTATATCTAACTTTTTGAACCATAAACTAAAAGGGCTTACCATAGAGGATATTGGTAGGGAAATGGATAATGATATATTTAAAGAGATGTATGAATATAAGAAGATTATAGACAATATAATTCCTATAATAAACAAAACTTTTAATGATATTGATAGTGTAGAAGTATACGCTGACGGAGTCAACAAGATATTTGACTTTCCTGAATATAAAGATTTAGATAAAGCAAAGTCCTTCATATCTTTTATTGAAGATAAAGAGTTATTAGCAAATATATTATTAAGCAATACCAATGGCAATGAAATAGAAATTACCATAGGAAATGAAAATATATATGATCCAATAAAAGAATGTAGTCTAATAACTACCACTTATAAATTAGGCGATGTAACAATTGGGAAAATTGGTGTAATAGGACCTACTAGAATGGATTATCCTATGGTAATAAATGCTTTAAAATTATTTTCTGCTAATCTAACAGAAATATTGGAAATGTTAGTAGGGAGATGATAGAGTAATAGTATAACTTTATAAATATTAGATAAGGAATCTAGAGGGTGATGAAATGGAAAAAAAAGAAGGAATTTCAAAGGAAGATTTAATGGAAGAAGTATTGGATAAAAAAAGAACTAAACCAAGAAGAACAAGAAATAAAGGATGAAGAATTAGATGAAGCTTTAGAGAGCCAATTAGAGGAAAAAGATAAAAGGATTGAAGAGCTAACTGATAGTCTTTTAAGGTTACAAGCTGATTTTACAAATTATAAGAATAGGATTAAAAAGGAAAGGGAAAATATATATTCTTATGCTATAGAGGATTTAATAAATCAGCTATTGCCTATATTAGATAATTTTGAAAGGGCTCTTGATAGTGCAGAGGAAGAGGATGGTTTCTATCAAGGAGTAAAGATGATATATGAGCAATTTTTAGAGGTTCTCAAGAATAATGGATTATGTGAGATTGAATGTAAAGGGGGAAGTTTTTGACCCTAATTTACATCATGCTGTATTTGTAGAAGAAACGAAAGACAAAGAAGAAGGGATTATATTAGAAGTGTTGCAAAAAGGGTATACGTTAAATGACAAAGTCATTAGACCAAGTATGGTTAAAGTATCTAAATAAAACAATATTATAAGGAGGAATTCATATGGGAAAAATAATTGGTATTGACTTAGGAACTACAAATTCATGTGTAGCTGTAATTGAAGGTGGAGATCCTGTTATTATCCCAAATGCTGAAGGTAATAGAACGACACCATCCGTAGTTGCCTTTACAAAAGATGGCGAGAGATTAGTAGGGGGGGAAACGGCAAAAAGACAAGCGATAACCAATCCTGATAGAACTATTATGTCAATAAAAAGAGAAATGGGGGGGAAAGATTGGGAAAAAGTTATAGATGGTAAAAAGTATACTCCCCAAGATATTTCAGCAATGATTTTACAGAAAATCAAAACTGATGCGGAAAATTACTTAGGTGAAACTGTAACTGATGCGGTAATTACAGTTCCAGCTTATTTTACTGACAGTCAAAGGCAGGCAACAAAAGATGCTGGAAAGATTGCAGGATTAAATGTTCAGAGAATAATCAACGAACCAACAGCAGCTGCCCTTGCTTATGGAATGGATAAAGATGAAGGGCAACATAAGATTATGGTATTCGATTTAGGTGGAGGTACTTTTGATGTTTCTATTTTGGAAATAGGTGATGGAGTATTTGAGGTATTAGCAACTCGCGGTAATAACCATTTAGGTGGAGATGATTTTGATCAAGCTTTGATAGATTATGTAGCTGAAGAATTTAAAAAGGAACATGGAATAGATTTAAGAGAGGATAATATGTCTTTACAGAGGTTAAAAGAGGCAGCAGAGAAGGCCAAAAAAAGAATTATCTTCTACAATGTCAACTAATATAAACTTGCCTTTCATAACTGCAACAGCTTCTGGTCCATTACATCTAAACATGGACATTACAAGAGCTAAGTTTGAAGAATTGACTTCTCATCTAGTAGAGAAGACAATGGAACCAATAAGATTAGCTTTAAAAGATGCAGGACTTAAACCTAATGATATTGAGAAAGTTATATTAGTAGGAGGATCTACAAGGATTCCAGCGGTACAGGAGGCAGTAAAAAAAATTAATAGGGAAAGAACCCCCAAAAGGATATTAATCCAGATGAATGTGTTGCTATTGGAGCTGCTATACAAGGTGGAGTATTAAGTGGGGGGGAAGTAAAAGATCTATTATTATTAGATGTAACTCCACTATCCCTTGGTATAGAAACCTTAGGTGGTGTAACTACTAGATTAATTGAAAGAAATACCACAATACCTACTAGAAAGTCACAAATATTTACTACAGCTGCTGACAATCAAACTTCTGTAGATATTCACGTGGTTCAAGGAGAAAGAGAGATGGCACGTGATAATACTACTCTAGGTAGATTCCAATTAACAGGTATACCACCAGCTCCAAGGGGGGGAGTACCACAAATAGAAGTTACTTTTGATATAGATGCTAATGGTATAGTAAATGTAACAGCTAAAGATTTAGGTACTGGAAAAGAACAAAAGATTACTATTACTGCATCAACTAATTTAACTGAGGAAGAAATTGAACAAAAGGTAAAAGAAGCAGAAAAATTTGCAGAAGAAGATAAAAAGAAAAAAAGAAGAAATTGAAATAAGAAATAATGCGGATTCAATGGTATACCAAACAGAAAAGATACTAAAAGATATAGGAGATAAGGTTTCTCAGGAGGAAAAATCTAAAGTTGAATCAAAAATAGAAGAGCTTAAAAAGGCTTTAGAAGGGGGGGATAATGTAGAAGAAATTAAAAAGAAAACTGAAGAGTTAACTCAAGAATTCTATACTATATCTCAAAAGATGTACGAACAAACAGAATCCCAAGGTACTGAATCAGACACTTCAGGTAATGATGATGACGATGTTGTGGATGCTGATTTTGAAGTGGTAGATGATGATGAATAGATTTTAAAAATTCAAAGCTAAATCCCTCTTGGATTTAGCTTTGAATTTTGATAGAATTAATGTTAGCTATAATTGAAGGTAGGTGTATAGATTGAAAGATTACTATGAAATACTAAATGTATCAAGAGATGCCAGTCAAGATGAAATTAAATCTTCCTTTAGATCTTTGGCTAAAAAAATATCATCCTGATTTGAATCCCGATGATAAAGAAGCCGAACAAAAATTTAAAGAAATAAATGAAGCCTACGAAGTTTTAAGTGATCCAGATAAAAGAAGAAGATATGATACATTTGGCCATGCAGGAGTGAATGGT
>JMBV01000216.1_pt1 | contig 21701 bp, 36 predicted proteins | sample 616531 | NCBI WGS metagenome assembly JMBV01 (sample SAMN02727904, study PRJNA239997) | anaerobic digester metagenome | biome: anaerobic digester; isolation source: mesophilic anaerobic digester inoculated with municipal waste water sludge... | place: Germany: Bielefeld University, CeBiTec ...
GCAGGATAAAATCCTGAAAACCAACCGTGTATAGTTTCTTTCCCTTTAAATACAGCCTGAGCAGAGCCTGTTTTTCCTCCTGCTCCCCCCCAACAAAATCTAAATCCATGTTTTTTTTGCTGTACCTTCTAATACTACCTCTATCATAAAATCCTGTACAATTTCTGCTATATCTTGGGATATTATCCTCTCATCATCATTTCTTTTAAACTCCTTTATCATATATCCATCCTTTGTTGTTATACCATCAACTATAGTCATATCCTTTCTTATTCCTTTATTTGCTATTATCAACATCATATTTGTTATTTGAAGAGGTGTAATTTCAATGCTACCTTGCCCTATGGAAATATTACCTATTGCTGGCCCTTTAAGCTCTTTTCCTTTAGGTAAATTTCCTTTTACTTCTTCCACAAGGCCTATATTTATCCTTTCTCCCATTCCTAATCTCTCTGCCATATGGATAATACTTTCGCTTCCAATTTCCTGTCCTAACTGGATAAAAGTTGAATTACAAGATTTTGAAAAAGCATCTTTTAATCCAATATATCCATGTCCCCCCCTTCCTTCATTACATTTTATTGTTACATTGTTTATTTGCTCGTAACCATTACAATAAAAGGTTTTGTTTAAATAAGAAGTATCCTTTTCTAAGGCAGCTAACAACACTACAGTTTTAAAAAGAGAACCTGGGGGGGATTGGCTACTTGAATAGCCTTGTTATATAAAGCCATGTCCTCTCTTTTTAAATATTCATCAATTTCATATTGGCTAAAATTAGGTCTACTAGCCATAGCCCTAATTTCTCCAGATTCTACATGGGCTACAATTACTGCACCTTGGATACCTTTTTCATCCAAAACTTCTTCTACAATCTTTTGAATGTGATAATCTACTGTCAACTTAACAGCTTTTGGATCCATTATATTTTTATCTTGTGATACCATATATTCTCCATTAAGGGTCTTGTTTTTCCCTCTATCTACTTCTAAATAAAGAAAATGTTTTTCACCATCTTTTAAAATTTCATCATATACCTTTTCAATACCTGCTTCTCCTCTATTCTCTGCTTTGTTTATATAGCCAATTACATGAGTTAATATATTATTTTTCCCATATCTAACAATTCTATTAGCAATAAACATTTTGCTTCTATCTGGACTTTCTATTTCCCAATTTAAGGGAATAGCTACTATAGAATTTTTATCTTTAATATACTCTTTTAATTGTTTTTCATCAAATTCAGAGTTTTCTATAATAAAATTCATCAACTCCTTATCTTCTAATAGATTATCTTTATAAACAAAAGCAGTAGGGATTATCTCCCTGTTGGTAAGGGGAATTAGATTTCTATCATATATAATTCCTCTATCGGGGTATAGGCTAATCTCTTCTCCTCTTTGTTTCAATACTTGAGCTTTTAATTCACTATGTTGACTAATTTGAATATAATATAATCTTAAAATCAATATAAAAAAACAATATTGAACTTATAAATAGCATTTTTAAAATTCTATTGCAAACTATATTCTTTCTATGTCTACTCATAAAAAAATACCTCCCTGTCTATCTAGTTATAGTATTACCTAATTACAGGGAAGTATAATTCTATTTATCCAATATGGAATTTATTTTAGTTACAATTATATCTATAGCAACTTTATTGTAGCCCCCCCTTCAGGTATGATTATATCAGCATATTTTTTTACTTGGCTCAACAAATTGTAAATGTGCAGGCCTTACGGTGGTCATATATTGATTAATTACTGAATCCAAAGTCCTACCTCTTTCCTTTATATCTCTCTCTATTCTTCTAATAACTCTTACATCAGAATCTGTATCAACAAATATTTTTATATCACATAAATTGCGAATTTGCTCATCAGCTAATATAAGTATCCCTTCTAGTATTATTATTTCTTTAGGATATACAGTTATAGTTTCCTTCTTTCTAGTATGTTGTTCAAAATCGTATATGGGCTTTTCAATAGGTTTATTATTTATAAGATCCACAAGATGTTGAATTAACAAATTATTGTCAAAAGCAAAAGGATGATCATAATTGGTCTTTACCCTTTCCTCAAAAGATAAGTGACTCTGATCTTTATAATAAGAATCTTGTTCTATAATAGCTACATTTTTTTTATGGATAGATTTTAAAATCTCTCTTGATACAGTTGACTTACCTGAGCCAGTTCCACCTGTAATACCAATTAACAATGGCTTATCCATAGATATCATCCTCTCTACTCTTTCTAATAATATCCCATTTGTTAACTTTACTATCCATCTTTATCTTTATAATTTGCTGAGGATGAGGTGCCACATCTATTTCATTTCCTTCCTCATCCCACATCTTATAGATTTTTTGGGTAAAGTGTTTTTTTCCCTGGTCCAAATACTTCAACTTCATCACCAACAAACATCCTATTTCTTTGTTCCACAGTGGCTAATTTAGTGTCTTCATCATACTCTAATACTAAGCCAAGGAAATCATAACTTCTAATATAAGAACTAGATGTATATACTTGATCTTCTTCTGTAGGCTTACCAAAATAAAAACCTGTTGTAAAATCCCTATGACTAGCCTTTTTAATCTCTTTAATCCAGTCCTCATCAAAAGAATAGTTTTCAGGATCTTTAAAAAAAACTCATCTATAGCCATCCTATAGGATCTTACCACTGTAGCTACATAATAGGAACTTTTTACCCTTCCTTCAATTTTAAAGGATTTGATTCCTGCCTTCACCAATTGGGGGGGTATATATTGAATCATACAAAGGTCCTTTGAATTAAATATAAAAGTCCCCTTATCCCCTTCAACAATTGGGAAATACTCTCCTGGTCTTTTTTTTCTTCCATTAAATAGTATTTCCACCTACAAGGATGAGCACAATCCCCCTCTATTAGCATCTCTTCCAACCATGTAGTTACTTAGCAAGCAACGACCAGAATATGATATACACATAGCTCCATGGACAAAAGTTTCAATCTCTAAATCCTTAGGTGCTCTTTTTATTATTTCTTCTATTTCTTTAAGAGATAATTCCCTAGCAAGTACAATCCTTCTAATGCCTAAATTATACCAAAACATTATAGTTTCATAATTTGTAACACTAGCTTGTGTACTTAAATGTATGGGAAGTTGAGGAACAGTCCTGTTTATCACGGAAAATATCCCTGGATCTGATACTATAACTCCATCAACTCCCATGTTATATAATTTTTCTGAATATTCTTCCAATCCTATTAAATCATCGTTATGAGGAATTATATTCATAGTTACATATACTTTTTTTCCTCTTTCATGGGCAAACTTTATGCCTTCTTCAATTTCGTCATTGGTAAAATTTTTAGAAGCTTTTCTAAGACCAAATTGCTCTCCTCCTAAATACACTGCATCAGCACCATAGATTATAGCCATTTTCAATTTTTCTAGATCTCCAGCTGGTGCCAATAATTCTGGCTTCTGCAAAGTACTTCACTCCTCTCTATAAGTTAATGCTACTCCATCCCCCCCAATGGGTATAATACAAGATGTGTACCCTTTTAAGTGGTTTATATGTTTTAAATAAGCTCTTAGACGTTTTACTATGGTCTTTTTCCTCCTTACAACTAATTCATCAGAAGCTACCATACCTTTAAATAATACATTATCAGATACTATTAACCCACCTAATTGGATGAGATCCATACAATAATCAAAAAAAATATAAATATTGACCTTTAGCAGCATCTAAAAAAAATAAAATCATATTTATTTTCTAGCTTTGGCAGTATATCCTCAGCATCACCATGAAGTATTTTTATATTATTTTTATACATGGTATTTTCTATATTTCTATTAGCCAGTTTTATCATATCTCCTCTTCGCTCTATAGTAGTAATAAGACAATCATCTCCTGCAGCTTCAGCCATGATTAAAGCAGAATAACCTATAGCAGTACCTATTTCCAATATTCTTTTAGGTTTATGGATTTTAATTAGAACTTTTAATAACTGTGCCACTTCCTTCTCTACTATGGGGGGGATATGATATTCTGCTGCATAACATTCTAATTCCTGTAAATATGGTTTACTCTCAGGTAATATAGTTCGTATATAATCTTCAATATATTCTTCGTTTATATGATTCAATCTATATTCAGCCTCCTTGGCATAAATAATACGTGGTTCTACCACGTATTATTTATATTATAAGCTATAATTCAAAACTTATTTATTAGGATTTGCTTTCAAATGTTCATCATAAGTTTTAGAAAAAATATGGCCTCCAGTTCCATCTTCCTTTGTACGGAAATATAGATAATCTACATCTGCTGGATTTACCGCTGCAATTAATGATTTTTCTCCAGGTGAAGCTATAGGAGCTGGAGGTAAGCCTTCGTGTATATAAGTATTATATTTTGAATCTATTTTACATCTTGCTTAGACAATATCTCTTTTCTTTCTCCTAGTGCATATTGAACTGTTGCACAGGATTGCAATAGCATTCCCTTTTTTTTAATCGATTATGGAATACTGCTGAAATAAGTTCTCTTTCTTCATCTACTTACTTTCCCTTTCTATAATAGAAGCCAAAGTAACCACTTCATTGACAGTAAAATTATATTTGTCCATATGGGGGGGTTTTACTTTTTTTTCAAATACATCTTCAAATTTTGAAAGCATCTTATCTATTACTTCTTCTTCTTCTGCATTTATATATATTTCATAAGTAGAAGGAAATAAAAAGCCTTCTAAACCTTGTCCTTCCTCTAATTCCCTTAAAAAAAATAGTATTTATCTTCAAAATATTTTTTTATCTGAGGTTAATTTTAAGAAACGTTCTCTATTTACAATTCCTTCTTCTGCTAACTTATCTGCCATTTGGCGTATTTCATAACCTTCAGGAATAGTAAACCTGGTTACCTTTTCATTGTTTCCCCCCCTTTAGATAGCTCTTGAATTATTTCATAGACATCCATATGGGTACTTAATGTATAATTACCTGCTTTCAGTTCTTCTGCTGCTTTAGTATTTCTTACGGCAATCTTGAATATGATTTCACTTCTAATTAATCCTTTTTCTTTCAATATACGGGCTATTTTATTTGGACTACTACCAATAGGTATCTCCACATCTATCTTCTCTGGGTTCTTAGTATCTACTGCCATAAACCCTCTATTATAGTACGATTTTCCCACTATTAGCAACCCAATTATTATGATTAATAAAATTAATATTTTATTAATGTTACTTTTCTTTTTAGCATTAGTAGTACCTGACACAGTGATCCCACCTCTAATAGATATTTATCTACTCTATTATACATTTTTTTACAGTATTATTACAAGAAATAGTATATTTATGGATTGTTTTTAATAGGTGGATATAATCTATTCCTCATCAAAGCTTATAGCTTCTCCAATAATATTGTTTATATCCTGAACCAGTTGTCCAAATCTTTGCTCTGCTATAAAATAGCTCTTTATAGTTGGATTAAGCATCAATACATCTTCCATTTTCCCTAACTTCTCTAATTCTTGCTCATCTACTTCTTTCCCAGAAAGTTGATTCATCTGTAATTCAAATATCTTATTCTCAAAATCCTCAACCATTTTCTTGTTTTTTTTCATCGGAATAAAGTGTTTCCCTCATCTCTTTATAGTGTTTATATTCTTCCGAATCCATTATCGCTTTTGCCAACTTATGTGCATAATCATAAACATTAGCCATACTATACCCTCCTAGTTAATTATTGTAGACATTTTTTTTATTATACTATATTAATTTAACATTATATCATTAATCTATAACCTTGAACAGTTAAAAGAAGTATAAAAATAATCCTAGCTTGTTTTTACAAGCTAGGATTATTTTTATACTTCCATAATAATAGGTAATATCATAGGGTTCCTCTTAATCTTTTCATATAGGAAGCTTCGTAAAGCGTCTCGTATATTGGATTTTAAAGTTGCCCAATCGGTTATATGGCGTTTTTCACATTCCGTTAAAACATCCCTTACTACTTTTCTTGCTTCCTCCATTAAATCTTCTGATTCTCTTACATATACAAATCCCCTTGATATAATATCAGGGCCTGCAATTACCTTTCCATCTTGCTTACTCATAGTAACTACCACTACTATCAATCCATCTTCTGAAAGATGTTTCCTGTCCCTTAGAACGATATTTCCCACATCACCTACTCCTAGACCATCTACTAAAATATTACCTGCTTGAACTGGTTGCCCCCATATTAGCAGTTTTCTTGGTAAATTCGATTACAGAACCATTTTTAGCTAAAAAAAATATTTTCCTTTGGCATTCCTAGTTCTTCTGCTAATTCTCCATGCCTTTTAAGATGTCTATATTCTCCGTGAACAGGGATAAAATATTTAGGTTTTAAAAGAGTATGGATTAACTTTAGTTCTTCTTCACAAGCGTGACCTGACACATGAACATCTGCTAAAGATTCATATATAACCTTTGTTCCTATTTCCATCAACTTGTTAATAACTCCTGAAACAGTTTTTCATTCCCTGGTATAGGACTTGCAGATATTACCACCAAATCCTCAGGTACCAATTCTATTTTCCTATGTTCTGAAAAGCCATTCTAGTCAGTGCAGACATAGGTTCTCCTTGACTACCTGTAGTAAGAATCACTATTTGATTACTTTGATATTTACCCATATCATTAATATCTATTATTGTATCTTCTTTTACTCTTAAATATCCTAATTCTCTAGCCACATTGGTGGTATTTATCATGCTCCTGCCTGATAATACAACTTTCCTATCAAACATCTCTGCTGCATCTATTACTTGTTGTATTCTGTGAACATTAGAAGCAAATGTTGCAACGATTATCCTTTGAGGGGGGGCTTTTAAAAATATATCATTAAAAGTGTCTCCTACAGTCCTTTCTGACATAGTATATCCAGGCCTTTCTACATTGGTACTATCTGCCAAAAGTACCAATACTCCTTTACTACCTATTTCTGCAAATTTATGAAGATCTATTAAATTACCATTAATTGGCGTATAGTCTATTTTAAAATCTCCAGTATGAAATACCATGCCAACAGGTGTATCTATAGCTAATGCTACACTATCAGGTATACTATGACTAGTTTTTATAAATTCTATTTTAAAACAACCTAATTTTATAACATCATCAGCCTTTACTTCATTTAACTCAACATTTTTTTAATTGATGTTCCTTTAATTTGTTTTCTAGAAGACCTAAAGTCAACCTAGTGCCATAAATAGGAACATTTATTTTTTTAAAATATAAGGCAATCCCCCCCCAATGTGATCCTCATGACCATGGGTCAATACTATCCCTCTTATCTTCTCCTTGTTTTTGAATAAATAGGTAACATCTGGTATAACTACGTCAATTCCAAGCATTTCATCTTCTGGAAAACTCATTCCACAATCTACTAATATTATATCCTCTTTATACTCTATTACAGTTATATTTTTTTCCCACTTCTCCTAATCCCCTAGGGGGGGAATAATTCTTAATTTATTTGGTTTTCTTGCCACTTCATCATCTCCTTTATATTATCTTCTCCATTTATTATTAAGATGTATTGTCTTTGGATTACTTTTTCACCTTTTAAAAAAAATAAATCCCAAAATGGGATTTATTGTTGGCAATCGGCACAGTATCCAAAAAAACTTCACATTATGATCTACTATCTTAAAACCGTTTTCATTTTCAATTTCGTTTTCTAAGTTTTCTAATAGATCTAATTTTACTTCCATCACCTTCCCACATTTCAAACATATCAAATGATGATGATGGTGGTTCTCCGAATCATAATTGAGTTCATATCTATTATAACCATCATCAAAATTTAATCTGTATATGATATTTAACTTTTCTAATAACTGTAATGTCCTATAAACTGTAGCTATACCAATCTCTGGATATTTTTTTTCTTTACTATATCATAAATTTCTTCAGGGCTTAAATGTTTATCCTGATTTTCAACAATTACATCTAAAATAGCCCTTCTTTGAGTAGTAAGCTTATACCCCCCCTCCTCTTTAAATATTTGTTTAATATCATCCATATTTATATCCATACTTTCACCCGCTTATAATCCTATAATATAGGATACTAGTTATTGTATTATTTGTCAACCAGTGACATCTACTGAAGTTTATCTTTTTGTATTTCCTCATACACTTGGATTACTTCATTAAATTCTTCTTCATCGTCGATACCCACTAATACCAATTCCCCCCCTTCATCATCATATTCTATACGCAATAGATAAGTTAAAGATTCTATATCATTTAATGGCAACAAAGCAGCATAATCTACATTATCTATACCAAAAGTAGATAAAACTTGAAATTCTACTTCATTGCCCATTTCATCTAATAGAACTATTATATCATCCACATTATCACCTCTTTAATTTCTATCTAGATAAGTCTGCAATATATAGGTTGCAGCTACTTTATCTATGACCTTTTTCCTATTTTCCCTACTAACATCACCTTTGATTAACATTCTTTCTGCTGATACTGTAGTAAGCCTTTCATCTTCTAGTACTACATCTATATCTATATTATTTTCTAGTGTAGTTGCAAATTTTAGTACCTTTTCTCCTTGAGGACCTACGGTGTTATTCATATTCTTAGGAAAACCTATTACTACTTTTACCACATTATATTTTTTTTAATAATCCTTTTAATTTCCTCAATATCATCTTTAATATTCTTCCGATTAATTGTCTTAAGCCCTTGAGCTGTAAGCATTAAAGGATCGCTTAATGCAACTCCTATAGTTTTATCACCTACATCTAATCCCATTATCCTTTCCATATCTTTCTCCCTTTATATCACTTTTATACAAAATTCTGGACAGCTTTTAGCGCAATAACCACAAAGTATACAATTCTCATTAGGAGTGGCTTTGCCATCTATTATTTGAATACCTTGTTGTTTACAAGTCCTAATACAATTCCCACAAGCTATACAATAATCAGCTACTATTAATTTCCTCTTTTTTTCTTTAATTTCTCCTTTAACTCCCTTGGGATTTTCCCTGTTTCTATTAAATTAATATTACAATCTACCTCTTCTTTTGATTGCATACCAATAGCAAAAGAATGAATAAAGGGGATGTTTTTTTACAAAGTTAAAAGATTCCTCTACTTGCCCAATTAAATGGCCTCCACCTAAAGGCTTCATGCCATATATTCCCTTACCCATATTATATGCTTTTTCAATTATATTTAACATATCTTGAATAGTACCATCCTGTATTCCAATGCCTGCTTTATTTACAATAGGATGAACCACATCTAGCTCATCATATTGGGTTACAGCATACACTCCTTCTACCCTGTGAGTTGAAATTCCTATTGCTCTGATTTTACCCATATCTTTCGCTTTTAAAAAGTATTCTATGGCATCATAATGTCCTCTTACAGTATGGATACTTTCCTGTTCATGGAGCAAAAATATATCAATGTAATCTGTGCCTAATTCCTTTAAAGCTAATTCCAAACTTTCCTTAGCCATATTTTTAGTATATGCATAACATTTAGTAGCAATAACAAAATCTTCTCGTTCTATCCCTTCCAAAGCATATCTTATATATTGATAATTATCATATATTTCAGCTGTATCAATAAAATTTATTCCTCTATCATAAGCATATTTTATAAGCTTTCCCCCCCTTCTTCTATTGGTAAATTTGCTTGAAAAGGTGTCATAGTCAAAGAACCAAAACAAAGATTTGAAACCTCAATACCTGTTTTGCCTAAACTTCTTCTTTCCAATTGTTCCACTTCCTATTTATAGATATTTCTCCATCTTCTAAAATAATAAATAGCATATATATAGTTATTAGACTCATAGCTAAAGCTGAAAGTATTATTCCAGAATCATTTAGCAGTAAACCAAATATGCTCCCAATTATACCACTTAAAATACCTCTTCCTATACCCTTTTCCATGATATATAATACCTTATCTTTAAATATGAAAGTAAGGATAACCTGGACTAAAATATCAATAAATATTACCTTAGTCCAAATGGTAACTTTAATCAGCTTTATATTCATTAATAGTTTTCTACTTATGATATTCTGAACAATCCCAATTCCTTTGTCTCCTATAATACCTATTGTCTTTCCTAGATGGGTTGGATTTGGGTTTAAAGCAATATCTATATAACCTAAAACCATTATTGCTAATCCAATGATAAAAACAAATAAGATCAAGTTTTTGATGCTTAATTTTTTTTCCCTTTGGCTATTAATATAAAATAGATAGTTGCGGATAAAATTGCCATAGTACCACCAACATTAGCACCTAATCTAGGATGGCCTACCATTATAACGGATATTAATAACAAAAATATGGATATATATTCATTATTATACCTATCCATTAATAACCCAGCCATTAAGGTTGAAATAGCTAAAAAAAACCCCCCCTACCATTTCGTTTCCCATACCAAAATATCTAGCCCCCCAATAATTGGATCGTGACTAAGAATTGAATAACGAGTAATATTTCCTTTTGTAATTAAATCCAATAAAAATATCATAAAATATCCTATAGATATATAGTATAGACTTTTTTTTATTATTAAATCTACCAACAGCAAACCAAAATATCATAATAAATATTGACAAGCTAATAAAATACTTAATAAGATTGTCTATATCTAATAAAGAACTAAAAATGAATATCATGGGCATAGCATATAATAACAATATTAACCTCTTAAATACTATCCCTATTTTATTATTCATATCAATATTTAATATTAATGGGATTAATATTAAGAGCAGAGTAATTATTGTTATAATCCCATATGTTAGTAAAGTCTTAGATCTAGTTTTAGATGTAGTCTTTATACGATTGTTAATTGATTTTATATATTCTAACCCTTTTTCCTTTTCAATACTTTCAATTGGATTGCCTGTCATATTATCTCTAGATGTCTCTAAAAACTCCGCTATAGTAGGAGCAATATCCAAATTGGATATTATCCCTTTTCTATTAGTTGTAGATGAAATAAGAGTACCTTTTTCTATTCCTTTTCCCCCCCATAATACTATAGGAGATAAATTACTATCATCTATCCGCTCTTCACCAGCATTAGGACTAATAAGCATAACTAGAGACCTTTCATCATCAATGCTAGATACCATATCCCCAATAAAATCATCCATATCTTTTAATATTAAATCTCTTTTTTTTATAAAAAAAACATCTGTAGACAAAAATCGCTATAACTATTAAGTCTATTTAAATCCCCCCCTGTATCTATTACTAATAAAGATGTTTTTTTGTTCAATAGATGCTAATTCCAGTAGAATTTTATCATAGTTAGTTTTTATACCATATGGGTAATCTATATCTTCTAACAATATATTGTCAACATTGCCATAATCAATGAGACCTTTAGAGTCCATTGCTATCAATGCACCTGTTCTAATAACTTCCTCCTCTGTATCACTATTACCAAAAGCAGCAGTCTTTAAACCTACTTCATGAAGACTATCCCCTAATGCCCCTATATAAGGAGAATAGCGATTCTTTTCATTTTGATTATATAGTTTACCTAATTGAATATTGCCAATTGCATATTCTTTGTCTATAATACCTATGCGATTTTCATAAATCCTCTTGTATTCGTCATTTAAATTGTACAATTGACTACTTTCATTATTAGCATATGTTTTAGAAGAAGCATTGATAGTAGCAAAACTCTCTGCACCTTTATAACCACTAATACCTCTTGTGTTCATCAATCCAATACTTCCATGGTCTATAATTCTTTTTACATTAGGCATTTTTTTCAATATCGGAAAGAGTAAGTCTATTTGCAACTATTACATACACCTTATTATCTATATTTTCATAACCCCCCCTACCATAATTTGTTTGTCCAAATAAAACAATAATAAATATAATAAAAAAATATTGTTATACATGCTCTATTTTTTTTCACCTATGTTTCTCCCCCCCTAAATATCTTTTTTTTCTCTCATTCTTTAAATAACAGCCTAATATCTCCTCTAATAATTCGTCCCGTTCAATTTTTCTAATCAAACTTCTGGCGTTATTGTGACTAGTTATATAAGTTGGATCTCCCGACAATATATAACCTATTATTTGATTTATAGGATTATATCCCTTCTCCTCTAGAGCATCAAATACTGTCAAAATAATCTCTTTTACTTCATTGTCTTTATCTTTTGGTGGTTCAAACTTCATAGTTTCATTAAATTTATTATTCACAAAAACACCCCCCCTATAATATATATACCATATCAATTGTATAATATACAGTATTAAAATAAATATTAGCCATTAAAATGGCTAATACCTATTTTAATTGTTCTCTAATTATGCTAGGGATCATATTCAATGCTTCTTCAACTTTATTGATATCCTTTCCTCCAGCCTGAGCCATATCTGGACGTCCACCACCACCACCGCCAGTAATCTTAGCTACTTCCCTTATAATATTACCAGCATGAACACCTTTATCAATTAAATCCTTAGTAACCATAGAAACAAAGGATACCTTATCTTTATAAGTGCTTGCTAAAATTACTATTCCAGAATCTATGCCATTTTTAATTTCATCACCTAAACTTCTCAAAGCTTCCATATCCATATTTTTCAACTTATAACTAATCAATCTTATACCATCAACTTCTATGCTTGTATTTATTATATCTTCTGCTATAGAAGAAGCCATTTTGCTTTTTAACGAATCTAGCTCTTTTTCCTTCTTTTTAAGCTCTTCTGTTAAGCTATATACTTTATCTATCAGATGGTTTTTATCGGTTTTTAAGATAGTACTAATATCCTCCAAATCCTTTTCCAACTGGTTTAAATATCTATAAACTTCATATCCGGTAATAGCCTCAATCCTTCTCACACCAGAAGCAATACTGGATTCGGAAATTATCTTAAACAATCCTATATTGCTAGTATTTTCTACATGGGTACCACCACAAAGTTCCTTAGTATAGTCTCCCATTTGTACAATTCTAACTTCATCTCCATATTTGTCTTCAAACAAACCCAATACTCCCATTTCTTGAGATTTTTTTCAATGTTGTATTTATAGTCTGTACTTCTAAAGATTCTAAAATCCTTTCATTGACTATCCTCTCTATCTCCCATAACTCCTTTTATTCACAGCTTCATAGTGGGTAAAATCAAATCTTAATCTATTAGGCAAAACAATAGATCCTGCTTGATTTACATGTTCTCCTAGTACATCCTTTAATGCTCTGTGTAAAAGATGTGTAGCTGAATGATTTCTCTTGATACTCTCTCTACGTTTCTCATCTACAACTCCATACACTTCATCACCTACACTGGCGGTGCCTTCTTCCATATTAATAAAATGAGCAATTACTTTATCACTAATATACTTAGTATCCCACACCTTAGCAACAAAATTATTTCCTCTTATATATCCTGTATCTCCAACTTGCCCTCCACTTTCAGCATAAAAAGGAGTTTCTTTCAATATAACAATTCCTTCTTTTCCTTCCTCTAAATTTTGTATGGCCTTGCCTTCTTCAAACAATCCTAGAATTTCAGTTTTTAGTTTCAAAACTTCATATCCTTTAAATTTACAATCGTATCCATTAAACAGTTCTATAGATTGACCCTTTTTCCAACCTGAATCAGCAAAGGATTCTCTTGCTTTTCTGGCTCTACTCCTCTGTTCCTCCATTTGTTGGTTAAATCCTTCTTCATCTACATAGAATCCTCTTTCTTCCAAAATTTCTCTAGTCAAATCTAGAGGAAATCCATAGGTATCATACAATTTAAAAGCCTTTTCTCCCTTTAAACATTTTTCTTCCTTTTTAATGAGTTCATCAATATACTGTTCCAATATATTAAGACCTTGATGTATGGTTTCTTGAAACTTATCTTCTTCAGCTTGTATAACTTTTTTTTATCTGTTCCTTTCTTTTTTTCTAATTCAGGATATTCCACTTTCCATGAAGATATAACCTCATCTACAACATTCGTTAAAAAAAAGACCCTTCTATACCTAACAATTTTCCATGCCTTGCAGCTCTCCTTATTAAACGCCTTAGAACATATCCTCTTCCTTCGTTACTAGGCAATACCCCCCCATCGGAGACTAAAAAGGTTATAGCTCTACTGTGATCAGTAATTACCCTAATGGAAGTATCTGTTTCTGAGTTTTCTCCATATGTTTTTCCCGATATTTCTTCCACAGATTTAAGTATATGTTGAATTTCTTCTACTTCAAATATATTTCTTGCACCTTCCATAACAGCAGTTATTCTTTCCAGACCCATCCCTGTATCTATATTCGGATGCTCCAATGGATGATAGTTCCCTTCTTCATCCTTATCAAATTGTGTAAAAACCAAGTTCCACACTTCTATAAATCTATCGCAATCACAACCTGGTTTACAATCTTTCTTGCCACAACCATATTCTTCTCCTCTGTCTACATAGATTTCAGAACAAGGTCCACAAGGTCCAACCTCTAATTCCCAGAAATTATCCTCTTTTCCTAGGCGAACTATTTTATTGTCTTTTAGTCCTATAATTTTATTCCATATTTCAAAGGCTTCATCATCTTCTACATAAATAGATGCCCATAAAGCTTCTTCTGGAATCTCCATGCGCTCTGTTAAAAATTCCCAAGCCCATTCTATAGCTTCCTCTTTAAAATAATCTCCAAAAGAAAAATTTCCTAACATCTCAAAAAAAAGTAGCATGTCGATCAGTTTTTCCCACATTTTCAATATCAGCAGTTCTAATACATTTTTGACAAGTAACAACCCTTTTACTGGGAGGGATTTTTTTCTCCAGTAAAATATGGTTTAAGTGGTGCCATACCTGCATTTACAAGTAATAAACTATTGTCGTTTTTAGGTACCAAGGAAAAGCTGTCCATGATTAAATGCTCTTTTTCTTCAAAAAAATCTAAAACTCTTTTCTTATTTCATGTAAGCCAATCTTTTTCATCTATTGTACACCTCTCTATAAATATTCCTATCTCTATAAAAAAATTAGTCCCTCACTTAAGGGACGTTCTTTTGCGTTGTTGTCTATATTTGGATTATAGTTTAAACTTATGAGTTTGTCAACAAAATAGGCTTATAAATTGTTATTTTATGTTATTTGGTTTTTTTATATTTTCTATAATGAAATCAAATAATATTTTCCATACAGCTATTACTGGAATGGAAAATATCATACCCATAACACCAAACATTCCTCCACCTATAATTAATGCTAAAAGAATAGCTATAGGGTGTATTCCTGTACTTTCTCCAATTATTTTTGGTGCTAGTACATTATTCTCTATCCATTGTATTCCAATAAACAAAATTCCCACCCATAAGGCCTTAATAGGACTATCTAACAAAGCAAAAAAATACTGCTGGTAAAAAAACCTAAAAAAAGGTCCAAAATAAGGTATAATATCAGCTACACCAGTTATAATACCTATTATAATTGCAAAATCTACCTTTAACACCAATAACAAAATCGTCGTAGCTACTCCTACATATATGGCTAATAGTAGTCTTCCCCCCCTTACAAACTGACTAAGAACCATATCTATTTCACAAAATAAAGCTTCAATTTTTTTTCCGATATTTTTTTAGGAATGGTTAAATAAAATTTGTTTTTAAAATATTCATCATCTTTTATGAAATAAAAGGTTAATATAGGTATTAATATTAAACTTATAATCTTTGAAAAAGTAGATACAATCCCTTCAATAAATTTACTAATGCTAGTTATTATTACGTTTTGAATATTGTTTATATTATCTATAATTATTTCCTCAATTCCTTTAAAAAAAAGGTGACATACTATCTATACTTACGTAGTATTTTACATATAGCTCATCTATAAAATAAGAAATACGCTGAAAATATATGGGTAGAAGAGTTAATAATCTTTTTATATCTTTTATAGTGTTGGGTATTATTAGAAAAGAAAATACAAATACTATTCCAAGAATAATCCCATATATAATAAGAACTCCCCCCCATCCTCTTTTTATATTGTATTTCTCAAAATAGTTTATTATGGGATTTATTAAATATGCTAATATTATAGATATTATTATGGTATATATTATGTCCGATAAAATATCATACTTTGTTATCATAATATAAAAAAAAGTATATAATAAATATACCAATTAATAGTGGCAATACCTTTTTTTTGCTAAAATTAATCTTTTTCCCACTATCCACATGTTTGTTACCTATTTGGATCAAATAATAAATAATAATAACTATAAGTATGGAAATTAAAAGCATTAAGATCTTCATTAAAAGTGATCCATGTGTCATCATACTACACCCTTTAATCAACTAAACAGGCAGCTTAAGCTGCCTATCTCCATATGGAATTTATACCATTCATTAATGTAGATGTGGCTTTTCTAGCATTCCTTGAAATTTTTCTTTTTTTTGTATAGGATTCATTCTAACACCAAAAAAACATGCCTACAGAGGCTCCTAATATACTACCTACTATTGCCCCCCCGTTTTTAAAACCATTATTATTCATCTATATCCTCTCCTTTGTATTTGTATATATTATTTTCCCACTATATCCACAATAAATTCAATATTTTTTTTGTATTAATTGTTAATTTTGTTAATAATATTAGCTATATAATTTGGTATACAAATACAATCCTCTAATATAAGGATATTCTTAAAGAAAGGTATATAGTTTCTTCCTCTTAATATATCTTCAAATATTCCTTCTGTTATTATAAATCCTTCAATAGAACCATCCCTTTTATTTATTAGTATATCTTTTACATATCCAATACATTCTTCATCCTCAGTCCTTATCTCCTTTTCTAAAAAAAATTAAAATCCTCTACTAACCCACCCTCTAATACCTTATTTAAATCTTTTTCGTCCTTTAAATACAATATGTGATCTTCTTTTAAAAACACTATTTCTTCAAGAGGAATTATAGTTTTGTTTTTAATCAAATTATCATTTCTAACCACTAAATGGGTTATCCTTCTATAATCATCAGAATATACTACATCTAATATTTTCCCTATAGGTTCTTTTTTTTCCCCTCCAATAAATTTACAAGTTAATATTTGTTTATATCTAATCACAAATATGCCCCCCCTCTTCTATTCTATTCTTATGTTATTATTGCTTTAAAAAAAACAAATTTATTAAGTTAAATTTAACCAATTGTTAACAATAATTTAAATTAAAGAGGGGGGGAGAGTTTATTCAAATTAGTGTTCATGAGGATCTTCCGTAGGATCAAAATCTTCTAACCCTTCTATTTCTATATTATTCTTTTTGCATAGTCAAGGAGAGCTGCCTTGATAGCTTGCTCAGCTAATACAGAGCAGTGCATCTTTATAGGTGGTAATCCATCTAATGCTTCAGCAACAGCCTTATTTGTTACCTTCATAGCTTCTTCAATGGTTTTACCTTTAACCATTTCTGTCGCCATACTTGAAGACGCTATAGCAGAACCACATCCGAAAGTCTTAAATTTTACATCTACGATAACTCCATCTTCGATTTTTAAATACATCTTCATTATATCTCCACATTTGGGGGGGTTCCCAACTTCTCCAATACCATCTGCATCTTCTATTTCTCCCACATTCTAGGGTTTCTAAAATGTTCCATTACTTTTTCAGAATACATCTACTTCCCTCCTTAACCTTTTCGTATAATGGTGACATAGCCCTTAATCTTGCAACTATATCCACTAGCTTTTCTACTACATAATCTACTTCCTCTTCTGTATTAAAATCCCCCTAAAGAAAGTCTTAAAGAACCATGAGCTATCTCGTGAGGTAGGCCTATAGCCAATAAGACATGGGAAGGATCTAATGTTCCTGATGTACATGCTGAACCACTAGATGCTGCAATACCTTCCATATCTAAACTAAGCAACAAGGATTCTCCTTCAATAAACTCAAAGCATACATTAACATTGCCTGGCAATCTATTAGTTGGATGGCCATTAAGCCTAACATGATCTATATTATCCAATATTCCTTTTATCAATCTTTCTCTTAAATCAAATCAGCTTTTGGTTTTTTTTCTTCTATATCTTTATAAGCCAATTCTATAGCTTTTCCCATACCTACGATTCCAGGAACATTTTCTGTACCTGCTCTACGGTTCCTCTCTTGACCTCCCCCCCAGATATAAGGGGGGGATCAATTTTTACTCCTTGTCTAATGTACAGTGCTCCTATTCCCTTAGGCCCATAAAATTTATGAGCTGCCATAGATAGCATATCTATATTTAACTTATTTACGTCTATTTTTATATGTCCTACAGCTTGGACAGCATCGGTATGAAAATATATTCCCTTTTCTTTCGCTATTTGTCCTATTTCTTCAACAGGTTGAATAGTACCAATTTCATTATTAGCATACATAATTGATATAAGTATAGTTTCATCATTAATAGAATCTTTTAACTGTTCCAAATCTACTACTCCATACTCATCCACATCTAAATAAGTTACTTTAAAACCTTGTTTTTCTAAATACTCACAGGTATGAAGTATCCCATGATGCTCAATCTTTGATGTAATTATATGGTTTCCCTTTTCTTTATTAGCATAGGCTATTCCTTTGATAGCCCAATTGTCTGCTTCTGAACCCCCCCTGCAGTAAAAAAATATTTCCTTAGGCTTGGCACCAATAGCCTTAGCTATTTTTCCCTGGATTCTTCTACTGCAACCTTAGATTGACTTCCAAGGGAATATACACTAGAAGGATTACCAAACTTCTCACTAAAATAAGGCAACATAGTTTCTAATACCTCTTTTTTTTACTGGGGGGGTTGTAGCAGAATTATCCATATATATAAGCTTATCCATGTATACTCCTCCTTAGATTTTATTTTTCCTTTTCATATATTCGTATTCGTCTAACATGTCTTGTAATGTAATAGAGTCTACAACTTCATCTATACTATCTCTAATTCTCATCCATACTAGCTTAGTAACACAATTTTCTTCATTTTCACAGTCATATTCTCCATCTATTACACAGTCAGCTGGAGCTAAGTTTCCTTCCAAAGTTCTAAGAATAGATCCTACAGTTATGTCCCTTGGTGACCTAGCTAACATGTATCCACCTTGAGCTCCTCTTACACTATTTAATAGTCCATTTTTTTCTTAAGCTAGAAAATAACTGTTCCAAATAATTCTCCGATAGATTTTGTGCATCTGCTATATTTTTAATGGTATGGGACCCTCTCCATAATGAATGGCAAGTTGATACATGGCTTTTAGCCCATATCTTCCCCCCCTTGTTGACAGCTTCATTTTATCACCTCTTTTAATCCCAACCAATTACCTAGGTATTCTTTTATAAGTATATTATACCCTACTATTTTGTCAACATTCAAAGGAATCAAAAATAAAAGGAGCTTAAGCTCCTTTCATTTTTATTAAATATCTTAAAATTGTGGTGGGAAAAAGTCAGGGAAAGGTTGATCATCAAATTCATCACAAAGATCCTCAGGGCTAAATTCAGTACATGGATCTGGTGCAGGACAATATCCATAAGCTGGTATTAACAATTGTACAGTTCCTACAACTTTAGTTATAATAAATACCCCTACAGCAAAAGTTAATTTATTATCAGTCTCAATAGGTTCGCCTAATATTTCAGAACTAGTTTCAGCTACTATTCTAAATTGAAATTCATCTCTAGCATCAGGCATAAACAATATAACATCCTTGTATATATCTGGCAAAAATCCTTTTATAATATTGCCTTCAGTACTTATCACCTCAAATGGAATTCTTAAAGTAAACTTTACTCGTCTAAAATTTGGTTGATTTGAAATATCCATAATTGTTAGTGTGTTAGGCACTATAAAACCTGGCTTAAACTTGATATTTTTAAAAGTCTTACCATCTAAATCCACCTCTATCTTTGAAAAACACTTTCTTTGTTGACATGAGGCAAAGACCTTGTCAGCTATAATACAAACATCTTCATATTCTTCTTGCTGTTCCTGCATAGTTTTACTTAAATCTGAATCCTTCATCCACTATCACCCCTCTATTTTAAATAAATAAATCTGCTTTTGCTTTCATATTATGTTATAGAAGTAATTTTTGTGTCAATTTTATTTTAAAGGAGGTAATTAAATTGGATAACATAATTATAAACTCAAAAAAAAGAATTAATTCTGTTTTATTTAAGTTCTTTAAATAATATTCAGTATACTATATATGACTTTAATCATATTCTTTTATCTAACCAATCTTTATGCGAAGATAAAGTTTTAAATTTTACTGCAACAATAGATAATGATGATGTAATACATATTGTCCTTTTAATAGAAACAGGTGAATTAAACTATTATATTTTGAATGACCAACATTGGACTAAATCAGTAATAGCAAAATTCAATTTTAAATCCAATATATACAATAATCTATACTTGTTTGCTAAAAATAATAATATAAATTTATTCTATAGTTATGCTAATTTAATAAATGATAAACTTTGGACTATCCAACATATTATTGGAAATTTTAACTCATGGAAAAAAAATTCAATGTGATAAATTATATAGCTAATAAAAAAAAGATCACTTTTTACATTTAGATCAAGATTCTTTTGGCACTATACATTTGATATACAGCAGTAATAATAATAATAGATACCAAATTTATCATACTTTTTATAATTCATTTACTGAAAGATGGAATCAATACCCTTATAGATTATCAGATATCAATTTTAACAATATACTTCCTTACTTGTTTATTGATTCAAAAGACAATCTCCATGGATTATGGTTAGAAGGAAATATAGATAAAAATATTTTAAAATATGCTCAATTTCCCTTTAAGCCTAAAGGAAATTATAGTTGGAAACAAATAAATATACCACTGGTTTTTAATTGTACCCAAGTTCCCATTATGATTGAAGAAAATGGTAAATTGAAAATCATATACACAACTAAAGATAATATTAGTTTTTTTATACTCAATGGATTATGGTAAATCATGGATTAAAGGTAATAGTGTTGATGTCAATGGAAGAAAATTAAAGTTAGCAAAGATTTCAAAAAAAATATTACTTCCTCAAAAAAAACAACAACATAAATAATGCTTATTTTTCTAATGGAGATAACTTAAATTTTTATTTTGTAGACACTTTACAATCTCTAAAGAATTATTCTAATTCATCAAATTGTACTAATGGATCTATGACACAACAAAAATTAATAATCAAAATGAAAAAAAATTGATGTTGAAGAAATAAAAACTAGATTAAATGAAATCCATAGCTCTCAAGAAGCCATTGAAAAGAATATTGAAAAAAATACTAGATATATTAAGTAAAAATAAACCTTCTTTGTTAAATAAGTTTAGATTATTTAATAAATAAATTATAGCAAAAGGACAAGGTAAAACCTTGTCCTAAATATATTAAAGTCCTAATTTTACTTTAAGTTTTTCTAACATATCTTCTGTCATAGCATCCAAATCATATTTTGGATCCCAACCCCCCCATTCTTCTCTAGCTGCAGAATCATCTAAAGAATTTGGCCAAGAATCAGCTATTGCTTGCCTTACTGGGTCTACATCATAATCTATTTCAAATTCAGGTATTCTTTTTTTTAATAGATGCTGCAATTTCTTCAGGAGCAAAACTCATTGCAGTAATATT
>JMBV01000217.1_pt1 | contig 21692 bp, 42 predicted proteins | sample 616531 | NCBI WGS metagenome assembly JMBV01 (sample SAMN02727904, study PRJNA239997) | anaerobic digester metagenome | biome: anaerobic digester; isolation source: mesophilic anaerobic digester inoculated with municipal waste water sludge... | place: Germany: Bielefeld University, CeBiTec ...
CTGGTGTCTTAAGAGAAAAAGGTAGCGCAGAAATGCAAGCAATTGGAGCAGGTGCTTTAAACCAAGCAGTTAAAGCAGTAGCTATAGCACGAGGATTTGTGGCACCTAGTGGCATTGATCTAATCTGCATACCAGCATTTACAGACATCGAAATAGACGGTGAAGAAAGGACAGCTATTAAATTGATTGTTGAACCAAGGTAATCTGGGGGGGGAGGTATAATAAAAACTGTTAATAAAACAGGTTTTTTTTATTATATTTTTATATGTAAAATTTCCCTTGATACAATAGGGGGTATTTTGTATATAATATAATTGATTGGGAGGATATCCAATGATTTTTGATTTACATATTCACACGAATTATTCAGATGGCTTATTGTCTCCTGAGGAGGTAATCGATTTAGCTATTGAAAAAAAATTAGATGGAATTGCCATTACAGATCATGATACAGTTGATGGAATTGAAACTGCAATAAAGTATAATAGTAGTTTAGGAAAGAAACTTCATATTATACCTGGTATAGAATTTGGATCTATAGAAAATAATGGTGAGGTTCACATTCTAGGTTATTTTATTGACTATAAATCTAGTGAAATCTTAGATTTGTCAAAGGAATTGAAAAAAAATCGATTCCGTAGGAGTCTAAAAATAGTAGAAAGATTAAATCATATTGATTTAGATATTAGTATGGAGGATATTGACCCCCCCTTAGCAAGTGAAGAAATTATTAGTCGTTCTCATATTGCTATGGCCCTAGTTCAAAAAAACTATGTAAAAGATATCGATGATGCCTTTAACTTATATTTAAATAGGGGACAAATTGCATATGTAGAAAAACTAGCTCCAGATATAAAAACTACCATTAACATTATTCATAGATTAGGAGGAATTGCTGTATTAGCCCATCCAGGATTAATTAAAAATAAAACTATTATAAAACGATGCATAGACTATAATATTGATGGCATTGAAGCAATTCACTCTAAACATAGTTCTAATGATGTGAAATATCTCCTAAATATTGCAAAAGAAAACAATCTAATAATCACTGGTGGATCAGATTGTCATGGTAGAATTATAAATGGAAAATATTTAATGGGAAAATACTATATTAATATAAATCATATCCCTATTATGAAGGAGCGGATTTAATTGACTATATATAAAGGTGAAAGGAATAGACAATTTCCGTCTAAAATTAGTACCACTTCTTTTGTGAAGCTATATATTCTCCATCTCTTAAATGAGAAATCTTATTATGGAAATGAAATTATTGAAGAAATTAAAATTAGATTGAATTACAAATGGGAACCTAGCCCTGGCATGGTCTATCCATTACTTAGGGAATTAGAAAGCCAAGGATATATTGTAGGATGGTGGGATGAGCCTGATAAACGTTCCATAAGAAGATATAGACTAACTGATGAAGGTTATAAACACTATCAGGTAATTTTACTACAATATAAGGCTGCTTTTGAAGATTCATTAAATATTGTCCAAAATGTCCTTAAAGATATTTATGGAATTAAATTTTAAATAAAAGAATAATGGAGGGAAGAATCATGAGTTTAAACTTATCAGAAAAGGATTACAAATATCACCATCAGTAACTTTAGAAATTACTGCAAAGGCAAAGGCCATGAAGGCGGAAGGAATAGACGTAATTAGTTTTGGTGCAGGAGAGCCTGATTTTAATACTCCAGAAAATATTAGAAAAGAAGGTATTAGGGCTATAGAAGATGGTCTAACACGCTATACACCTGCATCAGGCATTATAGAATTGAAAGAAGCAGTTTGTGAAAAATTTAAAAAAAAGAAAATAATTTAGACTATAAAAACAATAATATTGTTATATCTAGTGGGGCCAAACACTCTATTTCAAATGCATTAATGGCCATATTGAATCCCTTAGATGAAGTAATTATTGCAGTACCCTATTGGGTTAGTTATCCTGAAATGGTTAAGATCTCTGGCGGAGTCCCAGTATATGTCCATACTAAAGAGGAAAATGATTTCAAATTTTCAGTTTCTGACTTAAATAATGTATTAACAAATAAAACTAAAGCCATTATATTGAATAGTCCTAGTAATCCTACAGGCTCCATATATTCAAAAGAAGAACTAATAGAAATCGCAAATTGGGCAGTAAAAAAACAATATATATGTAATCTCAGATGAAATTTATGAAAAGCTAGTATATGATGGAGAACATATTAGTATTGCATCTTTAAACAAAGATATTAAAGACCGAACCATAGTTATAAATGGTATGTCCAAAGCTTATGCAATGACTGGCTGGAGAATTGGTTATGCAGCAGCCAATGATGAAATATCAAAATAATGAGCAATATTCAATCTCATACTACTTCAAATCCTTGCTCCATATCCCAATATGCTAGTGTAGTTGGTCTGCTTGGAGACCAATCTAAAGTTGAAGAGATGAGGATTCAATTCCAAAAAAAAGAAGAGATTATATGGCTGATACTATAAATAATATAAATGGATTAAGTTGCAGAAATCCAAAAGGTGCTTTCTATATAATGGTGAATATCACACAAATAAAAGGGAGAACCATTAATGGTGTGGAAATTAATAGTTCTCTTGATTTTGCAAAAATTCTATTAGATGAGGCTAAAGTAGCAGTAATACCTGGGATAGGTTTCGGAGATGATGATTTTGTTAGATTATCTTATGCTACATCTATGGAAAATATAGAAGAAGGTTTGAATCGAATTAAAAATTTAGTGGAAAATAATTAATATAATTTCACTAGAACAGGTTTACGTAAAATTTTTATGTAAACCTGTTCTAGGAAACAAATTTTAAAGGTGGTAATATGAAACGGTACTGTAGAAATATGAAAAGTCTTTCTCTAGAGGAAATTAAAATCCTAAACGAGAGTAGAGTGGCTATAGTGGGATGTGGAGGCCTAGGAGGCTATATAGCTGAATTTCTATGTAGAATAGGAATTGAACATATAACAATTATAGATGGAGATGTCTTTGATGAAAGCAATCTAAACAGACAATTAGTAAGTCATACCGAAAATATAGGTTTAAGCAAAGTCAAAGAGACCCAGAAAAGAATCAATCTAGTTAATCCAAATGTTCAAGTTAAAGCCTTGGACATTTTATTAGATAATACAAATTCGAGAGATATACTTAAAGGCCATCATGTAGTAGTTGATGCTTTAGATAATATTAAAACTAGAAGAATAATTCAAAATACATGTAGGGAGCTAAATATTCCTATGGTCTACGGAGCTATCGCTGGATTTTATGGACAAGCAAGCACTATATTTCCGGGCGATAATACCTTAGATTTTATATATTCTAAAATATAATAAATGAACAAGGTATAGAAAGAGATTTAGGAAACCCTTCCTTTATTCCACCATTAATTGCGTCAATTCAAGTTGCAGAAGTAATTAAAATTTTAATCAATAAGGGAGAACTCTTAAGAAATAAAATTTTATTTGTGGATTTGTTAGAAAATAGTTTTGATATAATAAAAATCAAACAACTAGACTCTTTAAAGCCTTTATAAGCCATTTATAGCCATTAATAAATCCACCATGCTTTGCTATGGAAGTTGTGATTAAAGCCTTTTGTAGCGCAAATAGAAAGGCCTTTCGCAACAAACCTTTAATATTTTTAGTTGTTTTGCCTAAACTAGGATTAGGCATTTTTAAAAAAATATTAATGTCACAAAATAGTTATTTTGTGACATTAATAAACAATAAAAAAAAGGGGGGGATAAAATAAATTGCCAATTATACTTGAAGACTATTTAAACTATATAGAAACTATAAAAGGTGTTTCACCTAATACTACTAAAGAATATTTCTATGACTTAAGGAGTTTTTTTTAGATTCATAAAAATAAGATTTGATTTAATTGATAAAGATACTCCCTTTGAGGAGATTCCCATTGATGACATTGATATTGAATTAATTAAAACCATAAGTATACAAGACCTTCACTCCTATATCGCTTATGTAGACAGGAAAAAAAATAATAAAAATTCTTCTAAATCTAGGAAAGTTTCAAGCCTTAAATCTTTTTTTCGACTATCTTTACTCTATTGTAGATTTAATCGAGAACAATCCTGCAGATAAATTAGAGTTTCCAAAAACTGAAATAAGACAACCTGTTTATCTTACATTAGATGAGTCTAAAAAGCTATTAGATGTAGTGCTTCAAATTGAAAATGAATTTATTAGAAAAAGAGATTATGCTATTGTTCTATTGTTTTTAAACTGTGGCCTTAGATTATCTGAATTAGCCAGCATAGATATAGGCACAATAAAGAATGATACTCTAACTGTAATCGGAAAAGGAAATAAACAAAGGACAATATATCTAAACCCAGCATGTAAATATGCCATTGAGGATTATTTAAGTATAAGGCCTAAGGATGCTAAAGATAAAAATGCATTATTTTTAAGTACTAGAAAGCAAAGAATGAGTAATAGAGCTATACAACATAGAATCGATAAATATTTAGAAGATGCTGGTTTCGATACTTCTATATATTCTACTCATAAATTGAGGCATACTGCTGCTACCCTAATGTATAAACATGGTAATGTAGACATTAGAGCACTCCAAGAAATATTAGGACATGAAAATGTAGCTACTACACAGATATATACACATATAGATAATGAAAGATTAAGAGATGCCATTAATAGTAATCCTCTTGGAGAGATTCGCCCTAATAAAAAAAGATTAATTCATAAAATAAGGAGTTCTATAAAACTCCTTATTTTATTGGGATCTTTATTAAATCCCCGGGATAAATATTAGCGTTGTTCATATTATTTACTTCTTTAATTTCAAATATCATTTTTCGAACATCATATTTTTCTGGCATATATTTTCTAGCAATATCCCATACTGTGTCTCCCCTTTCTACTTTTACTTCTATGTATTGCTCTTCATATAATGAGCCATATACCCTATTTATCTTTTGGAAAAATATAATTGTAATTAATAATAGAAAAACTAAAATAAAAACAAATCTTATAAACTTAGCTTTATCTACAATTTTATATTTTCTTTTAATCGCCATATTTTTCATTTAATATCCTCCTTTTCACACATTTGTTCTGAACAATTGTTCCTGATTATATTTTAAACAAACATTCGTTTCTTGTCAAGGGTTTTTTTTAAAAAAAATCGGAACCTATGTTTGATTTTTAATCTATCCTATGATATAATTAAGCTAATTATACTAGGAATGCAATGTAAATAATTAAGAAAATAAAATGTGAGGTGTATAATATGTATGAAGATTTAACTCAAAAACAAATCGAAATTCTTCATTTCATCCAAAGTCATATTCAAAAACAAGGCTATCCACCTGCTGTAAGAGAAATATGTAAAGGTGTAGATTTAAAATCTACCTCTACTGTCCATCGACATTTAGAAAAATTAGAAGAAAAAGGTTATATCCGCAAGGATCCTACTAAGCCTAGAGCTATCGAAATACTTGATCAAGGCGAAGATTCACTATTTACTCCTAAAAAAAACTGTGGATATACCTATTATTGGCAAGGTTACTGCAGGCCAACCCATATTAGCCATAGAGCATATTGAAGATACCTTTCCTATTCCTGTAGAATTAGCCCAAAGAGGTTCCCTCTTTATGCTTAGAGTAAAGGGAGAAAGCATGATAGAGGCTGGAATTTTAAATGACGATTATGTATTGGTTAAACAACAAAACGATGCTATTAATGGCGATATTGTAGTTGCCCTTATAGAAGATGAGGCTACAATTAAAAGGTTTTTCAAAGAAGAAGACCATGTTCGATTACAACCTGAAAATCAATCTATGTCCCCTATACTTGTGAAAGATATTCTTATTTTAGGAAAAGTAATTGGGCTCTATAGAAAAATTTAGACAAGCTAATTATTATATTAGCTTGTCTAAATTTATTAAACCTTCTTTTATTAAATTATCTAAAGATATCATGGCCCCCCCTAATTTACAATGTTCATAAGTTAGGCCTCCTTGATAATAAGCAAAATAAGGTTCCCTCATAGGTCCATCAGCACTAAGTTCAATTGAAGAACCATCTATAAAGCTACCAGATGCCATTATTACCTCATCTTCATAGCCTGGCATGTCCCAGGGTATAGGAACCACATGGGAGTCTACAGCTGATGCCCTTTGAATACCTTTACAAAATGCTACAACTCTTTCTGGAGAATTAAACTTAATTGCCTGTATAATATCTGATCTATTTTCATCTATATCAGGCACGATTTCAAAACCTAATTCCTTATAAACTGAACCTATTAGCATTCCGCCTTTCATAGCCTCTGATACTATATGAGGCGCTAAAAATAGTCCTTGTAAAGTAGTTCTAGTAGTACCAAAGGTGAGGCCACAATCCTTCCCTAATCCAGGTGCGGTACTTCTATTGGCTACTTTATTCACTAGCTCCTTCTTCCCCACTATATAACCTCCAGATAAGGCCAAACCCCCCTCCTGGGTTCTTTATTAGGGAACCTGCTATTATATCAGCACCAATATCTAAGGGTTCCTTTTTTTCTACAAATTCACCATAACAATTATCCACCATTATAATTATATCCATATTGATTTTCTAATTTCACTAATAGCCGCTTCCATTTCCTTAATAGTAATAGCTTTTCTATTACTATATCCTGTAGATCTCTGTATTAATAATAATTTTGTTTCCTTAGATATATTGTTAATTACTTTTTTTTAATGTTAATTTTTCCATTGTCCAAAGAAATCTCTTTATATTTTATACCATATTCTAATAAAGTTCCCTCTTCGTTCCCTTTGACCCTATAACCTTTTGTAGTGTATCATAAGGGCTATCAGTAATGGAAATAAACTCATCTCCAGGCCTTAAAAGCAGATAGACATAAAGTGATGGCGTGAGTACCAGAAACTATTGTAGGCCTTACCAATGCCTCTTCTCCATTAAATATTAAAGAATAAATTTCCTCCACCTTATCCCTACCTATATCTCCATAACCATATCCAGTAGTCCAATTAAAATCAGTGGCACTTAGTCTTGTTTTTTTTGCATACTATTGAGAATTTTATATTGATTGTATTCTTTAATTTTATCAATCTCTTCAAATTTATCCTTTATAAAAATTCCCTTGAATTTACAAAATTAATTACGTGTTCATCTACATTAAATTGTTTACATAATAATTTTATCGTATCCTTATCCATTCTTCTTCTCCTTTTAGATTCTAGCAAATATTAAGTCCCTAGATATCTAGGGACTTAATATTTAACTACTCTTCCCCCCCAATTTTATTAGATATATTAATTGAACTACTAGGTATTATAGTTGATATTGCATGTTTGTATATTAATTGCTGTCTGCCATCACTATCTAATATTATAGTATAATTATCGAAACCTTTTACAAAACCCTTAATTTGGTATCCATTTACTAAATAAATTGTCAAGCTTATATTTTCTTTTCTAGCACGATTGAGAAATAAATCTTGCAAATTAATATTTGATTTCATACAAAATCCCTCCCTAAATTTTTAATACTTCCCTAGTGTATTTAGAAACATGATCTACAATAGAATCCATAGAATCGAATTCTCCAACATCTAGCCATTTAATTCTTTTATCTCTTCTAAACCAGGTCAATTGCCTTTTTGCATATCTTCTAGTATTTCTCTTTAATATTTCTTTTGTTTCTTCTAAATCTATTTTTCCCTTTATATAAGGGATAATCTCTTTATATCCTATGGCCTTCATAGAAACTAAATTTTCATCATAACCCATGTTTAGTAAATTTTCCACTTCCTCTACTAGACCATTTTGAAACATTTCTTCTACTCTATTATTTATGCGAGAATATAAAATAGGTCTATCCATATTAAGGCCTATCATAACCAAATTATATTTATCCCTCTCCCGTCTAAAACCTTCATTATAATAAGACATAGGCTTATTAGTTTCATTATATATTTCCAAGGCCCTTATTATCCTTTTCCTATCATTTACTTCTATATTTTTAGCAGATTTCGGATCTATTTTTATTAATTTTTCATATAAATATTCATTTCCATACTTATCTGCAATAATACTACATTCTTTTCTAAATACTTCATTGGGCTCTACATTTGTAAATTTTAATTCATATACTATAGAATTTATATATAGCCCAGTGCCTCCTACCATTATTGGTAATTGTTCATATTTATTAATGTTTTTTTTATATGCCTTTCTGCTTGAATTTTAAAATCATGTACAGTAAATTCTTCATCTGGATATACTATATCTATTAGATGATGTGGTATTTCATACATTTTTTTTGGGGGGGAAATTTTTGCAGTACCAATATCCATATATTTGTATATTTGCATAGAATCACAAGATATAATTTCCCCCCCTTTAATTTTTTTGCAAGTTCTAAAGAAACAGTAGTTTTACCTACGCCTGTAGGGCCTAATATAATTAATAAATTTTCTTTGTCCTTCAATTTCTATCACCTTTTCATTACATAATTCTTTTAAACTCTTTCTCTATATCTTCCCTTGTTAATTTGATTATAGTAGGCCTACCATGTGGACAGGTATATGGATTTTCTGCCCGGCTCAACTGTTCAAATAATGAATTCACTTCCATAGTAAAAATCTTATCTCCACCCTTAATAGCATTGCTGCAAGCAATTTTCATTATTTTATCTATCTGATATTCATAATTATTTTCGTGAATATGATCTATATTATCTATTATTTCTAAAAACAAAGATTTTAATTGAGGTTTTCCAAATAATAAAGGTACACCTCTTATTATTATACTATTAGGACCAAATTCCTCTGTAATGAAACCCATTTGATTTAAAAAGGAAAGGTTTTCTAGGACTATATTGAATTCCGAATCCCTTAGCTCTATTATCTCTGGAGTTAAAATCTGCTGGACAATAACTTTTTCGTTCTCATATTCTGTTTTATATTTTTCATAAAGTATTCGCTCGTGGGCTGCATGCTGATCAATAATAAAAACCTGATTACTCAATACATCCTCGGCCAAAATATAGGTGGAGAATATGATGCCAATATAATTTAACCTTTTTAGAATATCTTTTAAATCATTTCCAGCACTTTTTTTTATCTAAAGGTTCTTTAAAATTTTTCTTATATTTAGGTATAGCTTCTAAAACCCTACTTTGGTTTTCCATAGATTTTGATTCCGAATTGCTAATAAAAAAAACTGTCTTGGTATAATAGAGGGATATCTTCCTCTTTTTTTGTCTATTTCTTTTGTGAAAACCCCTCTAGGTATAGATAAATTATTTTTTTAAACCTTGCTCAATAGCATGTTCTAGTTTATAATTCAAATTCTCTTTATTTGCAAACTTTATTTCTTCCTTTGTGGGATGAATATTAATATCTATAATACTAGGTTCAATATCAATAAATAGAATAAAAATAGGAAATCTATTAATTGGTATAAGAGATTTATATTTTTTTTCAACAATATTTACTATATCAGTATTTTTACATATCTATTATTCACATATAGATACTGATGACTCCGGTTTCCTCTGTAAAGTTGATTATTAGATATATAACCATAAACTTTATAATCTTCGGTTTTAAATTTAATTTCTATTAAATTTTCTATAAATTCCTCTCCTAATAATAAATATATATTATCTTTTAAATTATTATTTTTTTGAAGTATTTAATATTATTTGATTATCTTTAATATATTTAAAAGAAGTTCCATAATTCCCTAAAGCCAATTTATAAACAATATCAGTAATATGATTTCCCTCCACCATTTCAGATTTTAAAAATTTCCTTCTAACAGGTAAATTATAAAACAGGTCTTTTACTATTATAGTAGTTCCTTTAGGACATCCTATAGGTGATTGTCTAATAATATTACCTTCCTCAACAAAAGCCTGTATTCCTGAAGAAGCAAAATCATTTTTAGTAAGTAATTCTATTTTGGATACAGAAGATATACTAGATAATGCCTCCCCCCCTCTAAAACCAAAGGAATTAATATTATAGAGATCCTCTATAGTAGATAATTTACTAGTGGAATGAGATTTAAATGCATTAATTAGATCTCCTTCATATATACCATCACCATTATCTGTAATGCGAATGTATTTTTTTGCCTCCCTCTCTTATTTCTACTACAATACTTGTAGAATTTGCATCTAGAGAATTCTCTATTAGTTCTTTTACTACAGATGAAGGTCTATCAACAATCTCTCCTGCAGCAATTTTTTTTGAATTGTTAAATCATCTAAAACCTTAATTTTTCTCATATTACTCCCTTTCTTTAAATCTCTTGCCCTCTTCTGTTATTTCATATAATATATTTATTGCCTCCATAGGAGTTATTCTACTTATATCCAAATTATTTATTCTTTCAATAAAATAGTCTTTTTGATAATCTAAAATACTTATTTGTTCAATAGGATTACTTTTATTATTTTCATTTTGTTTAAAAGAATGATTTTCCTCTATTTCATATAGTATTTCATTTGCTCTATTGATAATATTATTAGGAATACCCGCCAGTTTAGCTACTTCTATACCATAGCTTTTATCAGTGCTTCCCTTTTCAATTTTTCTTAAAAAGATTATTTCATCTCTTTGTTCTTTTACTAAAATATTTAAATTACTTATTCCATCTATCTTTTCTTCTAATTGGGTTAATTCATGATAGTGAGTTGCAAATAAAGTTTTTGCCCCCCCTATATTTTCTGCTATATATTCTAAAATTGCCCATGCAATACTAAGACCATCATAGGTAGAAGTTCCCCCCCGTCCTACCTCATCTAAAATTATTAAACTATTTCCACTCGCATTTTTAATTATATGGGAAACCTCTGTCATTTCTACCATAAAGGTACTTTCTCCCTGAGATAAATTATCTGAGGCGCCTATTCTAGTAAATATTCTATCTACAATGGCTATATTGGCTTCTGCTGCTGGTACAAAGGAGCCAATTTGTGCCATTAAATTAATAATTGCAATTTGTCTCATATAAGTAGATTTTCCTGCCATATTCGGCCCAGTAATTATTTGCACTCTATTCTTATCATTATCTAAATAAGCATCATTGGGAACAAAAACATTTTCATCTAAGGTCATTTCAACAACGGGATGCCTACCATCTACTATATGAATTATTCCCTTATTATTTAATTTAGGTCTTATATAATCATTATTATAAGCCACTTGTGCAAAAGAATTTAGTACATCTATTTCCGAAAGTCTTCTACTAAGATTTTGAATTCTATAAGTTTCAGACTTTACTTTCTCTCTTATATCTTGAAAAATTATATATTCTAATTCAATTATTCTATCCTCTGCTCCTAAGATTTTAGATTCAATTTTCTTTAGTTCATCTGTATGATACCTTTCAGAGTTAGTAAGGGTTTGTTTCCTTATAAAATAGTCTGGAACTAAGTCTAAATTTCCTTTTGTTACCTCAAAGAAATACCCAGATTTTTTTTATTAAAACCAATTTTTAAATTTCTAATTCCGGTCTTCTCTTTTTCGCTTTGCTCTAATTTTGCTAGCCAATTTTTACCCTCAGTAGAAACATTTCTTAATTCATCTAATCCATCATTATAATTAGATTTTATTAAACCACCCTCCCTAGTAGAAATAGGAGGATTGTCTACAATTGATTTTTCTATAAGATTATACACATCATCTAGAGTATCTATATCCTTAGCCAAATCTATTAATAATTCCTCATTGCTATCCATTAAAATCTCTTTTAATTCTGGTATCATCCCTAAGGAAAATCTCAAAGATGAAAGATCCCTTCCATTGCAATTTCCATAGGATATCTTTCCAATTAAACGTTCTAAATCATAGATTTTTTTTCAAACAGTCTTTAACTTGATTCATCGAAATTATATTATTTAAAAATATATCTACTATATTCTGTCTTTTTTTTCAATTTCCCCCCCAATGTTTATTAAGGGCTGTTCTAACCATTTTTTTTAATAGTCTTCCACCCATAGCTGTAGAAGTTTTGTCTAATACCCATATTAAGGATCCTTTTTTTTCTCTCTTCCCATTATGGTCTCATGTATTTCTAAATTGCTTCTTGTATTTATATCTAAAATCATATATTCATTGGCCTCATAATAGTTTATCTGATTTATATGCTCTAAAGAATCTTTTTGAGTAAAATACAGATAGTCCATTAATTTACCAGTAGCCAAAATGCTATAAAATTTTCCATTTAGTCCTAGGGAATTAAGATTTTTTTTCCATTAAAATGTGCTATTATTTTCTCTTCCCACTGAACCTTTTCAATTTCCTTATTATTATATATATTAATATAGGGATTCATTTTATTTTCGATAAATCTTATTATTTTTTTTATTTGATACAAAATCTTCATTGCATATAATTTCTGACGGATAGACCTTTCCTATTTCTTCTAGTATAAAGTTTAATATATTCTCTTTACTACCAATATATTCTGTAGTAAAAAAATTCACCAGTAGAACTATCTACATAAGCTAGCCCTAGTCCATAATCGTCCATATATATAGATAAAAGATAATTGTTGCTTTTTTTTCATCTAATACATTTGAATCCGTTATGGTTCCTGGGGGGGTTATTATTCTAATTACATCTCTATCTACTAAACTTTTAGCAGCGGAAGGCTCTTCTAATTGTTCACATATAGCCACTTTATATCCCTTATTTACTAGTTTTGAAATATATGTTTCAGCTACATGATGAGGTACCCCCCCACACATAGGAGCTTTTTCTTGGCCACCAGCATCCCTCTGAGTTAAAGCAATTTCTAGCTCCTGAGAGGCTGTAATTGCATCATCATAGAACATCTCATAAAAATCTCCCAATCTGAAAAACAATATGGCATCTTCATGTCTTTCTTTTATTGCCATATACTGTTTCATCATTGGCGTTAAGCTCTTCAAAATTATGACCTCCGTTTAAATTATATGCCCTTCTAAAGTAAAGGACTTAATCTTATCTATTTTCACATCTACTATTTCTCCAATTAAATCTTTACTACCTTGAAAATGAACTAACTTGCCGGTTCTAGTTCTACCAGATAGTACATTTTCATTGTTTTTACTTACTTCCTCTACTAATACATCTACAATTTTATCATTATAGGGGATGTTCTTTTCATAAAAATAGGATATAGTGTATCTAATAATCTCTGAAATCTCTCGTGTTTTATATCATCAGGAACCTGATTATCCATATTTGCTGCATAAGTTCCTTCTCTAATAGAATATAAGAAAGTAAAAGCCGAATCGTAACCCACCTTTTTTTTACTAGATCTAGAGTTTCTTCAAAATCTTCTTCTGTTTCTCCCGGAAACCCTACAATTATATCTGTTGTTATGGCAATGCCTGGTACAGCATTTTTAATTTTTCTACTAAATTTATATAATCTTCCTTAGTATATTTTCTATTCATTGCTTTTAAAACTCTATTGCTACCAGATTGAACAGGTAAATGAAAATGTTCACAAACCTTATCTAATTCTGCCATAGCAGATATTAATTCATCTGATAAATCTTTAGGGTGAGAAGTCATAAATCTAATTCTCTCAATACCAGGTATTTTATTTATTTCACTTAAGAGTTTTGCAAAACTGTAATTATAATTTAGAGTATTTCCATAGGAATTGACATTTTGTCCCAATAAGGTTATTTCCTTATAACCCTTATTGGCTAAATCTTTTATCTCTGTAATTATATTTTCTGGCTCTCTGCTCATTTCTCTTCCTCTAGTATATGGTACTATACAGTAGGTGCAAAAATTATTGCAGCCATACATAATATCCACATAAGCCTTAAAGGAATATTTACGATTAGCACCTATATCTTCTATTATTTCCCTACTGTCTTCTACTATATCTACTACAGTGTTGCCAGTTTGTTCAAATCTATTGATTAATTGAGGTAATTTGTGTATGTTTTTAGTCCCAAATATTATATCCACATGTTTGTATTTTGATAAAATTACCTCCCTGGCTTCTTCTCTTTCCATCATGCAGCCACAGACTGCAATTATTATATCTGGTCTTTTTCTTTTCAGGCTTTTTAAGGCCCCCCCTAATTGGCCATGCACTTTAAGTTCTGCATTTTCCCTAACTAAGCATGTATTATATATAATTAAATCAGATTCCTCAAAATTATCAACCCATTCGTATCCCATGTTTTCTAAAATCCAGGATATTTTTTTCTGAGTCGTGCTCATTTGCCTGACAACCATAAGTGTTTATTGTGTATTTTTTTGCTCAATTCTATAACCTCCTAAAATGCTAACTATAAATATTATAACAAAAAAAACAAGATATTGTATGGTTAATTTAATATATTTTTATACTATTAATTCCCTCCCTCTTATGCTATCATATATATAAGTAAAAACCTTATATTTTTTTTGTTTTCACTTTATTAATTAAAGGGGGGTTAATCTATGAAATTTTCAAAAAGAATTGTAAGTATGCAAGAATCACCTATTAGAAAATTAGTTCCTTATGCAGATAAAGCAAAGGAAAAGGGTAAAAAGGTATATCATTTAAATATTGGACAACCAGATATAGAAACGCCTACAGAATTTCTCGAAGCCATAAAGGATTTCGATGAAAAAGTAATCTCCTATGCCCATTCACAAGGTATAAAAGAACTAATTGATGCCTTTGTTAAATACTATGAAAAACATGATATTTATTTTGAAAATGATGAAATCATAGTAACAAATGGTGGTTCTGAGGCCTTAATTTTTTTCATTAATTGCAACCTGTGATCATGAAGATGAGGTTCTAATTCCTGAGCCTTTCTATACAAACTATAATGGATTTAGCAATATGACAGGGGGGGTAAATGTAGTTCCAATAACTACAGAGGCTGAAAACGGTTTCCATCTGCCAGAAAAAGATAAAATTACTAAATTAATTAATGAAAAAAACCAAAGCTATACTATTAGCTAATCCAGGAAACCCAACTGGTACAGTCTATACTAAAGAAGAAATTCATATGATAAAGGACATTGCATTAGAATATGATCTGTTTATTATAGCCGATGAAGTTTACAAAGAGTTTGTCTTTGATGGTCAAGAATTTATGAGTTTTGCCCATTTAGAAGAAATTCAGGACAGAGTAATCCTAACAGATAGTATTTCCAAAAGATATAGTGCTTGTGGTGCCAGAATTGGATCCATAGCATCTAAAAACAAAAATTTAATGAAAGAAGTAATGAAACTAGCTCAAGGTAGATTATGTGTAGCTACTGTAGAACAAGTTGGAGCTGCTAATTTAATCAATACTCCAGATAGTTATATTGAAGAAGTTAAAGAAGAATATTGGAAAAGAAGAGATATAGTATATGAAGCCTTACAAAAGATGGATGGGGGGGTAGTTTGCGAAAAGCCTCATGGAGCCTTCTATGTAATAGCGAAACTACCTATAGACAATGCAGAAGATTTTGTAGTTTGGCTATTAGAAGAATTTGAAATCAACAATGAAACAGTTATGATGGCACCAGCTGAAGGTTTTTATGCCACTGAAGGCCTTGGTGTGGACGAGGTAAGAATATCTTATTGCATAAATACTGAAGACCTGACAAAGGCAATGAATATCCTAGAAGGAGCCTTAAAAGTTTACCCTGGAAGAATATAATATTTGGTAATAAATAGCCTGTACAGGCTATTTATTACCATTATTTTTTTTCTTTTTAAATATCTTTTGAAAAAAATCCTCCATTATATTCATATCTTTTTACTTTTTCTTTTAATTCTGCCACCTCATAGGATTTTTCCTTTACCTTCATTTTTAATTTTGCATTTTCACAAACTAGAATATCTCTTTCTTTGTTAGTTAATTCCTCTTTTAAGGCTATGATCTCATCCCTTAATTCTTCAATAATTTCTCTATTTCCCCCCATTATTATTGATTATTTTACTAAGTTCAAGAATGAGTTCTTCCTGGAGATTTAGACTAATCTCCTTAGCTAATTGAATTGTATCTACACTGTCTGAAGATTGAAATAATGTTAAAGCTGTTTCTTCATTAGAATCTAATAATATTTCTGGAGATTTAATTATTAATTTAATCTGCTTATTGCTAAACCCCTTATCTTGTAGAGATTTTATATGCTGAAATAACTCTATTTCCCTATAAGTATAGGATCTATGATTAGATTCATTCCTTGGAATTTCCAATTCAAATTCCTTCTCATAATATCTTAAAACATGGGGGGGAGGGTAGCTTGTAAATTCGGCTACTTCAGAAATAGTGTACTCCCTATCTAAATCTAACATAAGATTACCCCCCCTTAAAATAACCTTATATTAATATTCTAAAAAAAAGTTTTTAAATTCCTTCAAAATATATAATATTTTAAATCTCTTATATTTACCTTTTCCCTTATATTTCGCCATTTAAAAGTAAAAAGGCTGATGTTTTCAGCCTTTTTACTAAATTTTTAAATCCTCTTCTAATAATTTAATTAATAATTTAATTGAATTTACTATATCTTTTTTTAGAAGCCATTTCAGTTGTAGAATGGACATATCTAGTTGGTACAGATATGGCTCCAGTTATTACACCTTCCTTAGTTAAATGGATAGCCCCTGAATCTGTTCCTCCAAATTCTAATACTTCCATTTGATATGGAATATTATTTTTCTTTGCAACTTCCACCATTAATTTTTTTTAATTTTGGATGAGTTAAAATAGAATTATCCTTAATCTTTATTGCAGTTCCTTTATCCAATCCTACTGCAAAGGGTTTTGCCTTCGGTGTGTCCCCACTTCCAGTTACATCTAAAGCTATGCCTATATCAGGATCGATTCTATAGGCCGAAGTTTTAGCACCTCTTAAACCTACTTCTTCTTGTACAGTAAAAACGAAATACAAATCATGTTTGGGGGGGTCTTTTATTTCTTTAATAGCTTCAATAGCAATATGGCAACCCACTCTATCATCTAAATATGGTGTAAATACAACATTTTCATTTTCTTCATATTCAGATTTATAAATGCAAACATCACCTATATTTACATATTTTTCGGCCTCTTTTTTTTGAATTTACCCCTATATCTATGAACATATTGGATAATTTAGTTTTAGAAATATCCTCAACAGGTTCTATAGATATTGCACCCACAGTTCCATTTTCAAATATAATTTTTTTGTCCTAGGGAAATAAATGGTGATATTCCACCTATATTTGTGAATCTTAAGAAACCCTTATCATCTATATGATTTACCATTAAACCAATTTGATCCATATGTGCGGCTATCATTACCTTTTTTTCCACTGCCCTTTTTCCTAGCAATTAAATTACCTATGGCATCTACTGTAATTTCATCAACATAATCTTCAATTTCTTTACTTATATATTCCCTTATTGCATTTTCGTTGCCAGAAGGTCCGTAAATACTAACTAGTTTTTTTAAATTCTCACTATTAAATTTCATATTATAGTTCCCCCTCTTTGTATTCTAATAATATAGCATTTAATAATTTATAAGTATTTTCATAATCTGCCTTACTCATAACTGATGTAGGCGAATGTATATTTCTGCAAGGTACCGAAATAGTGCTAGTAATAGACCCTTCTTTAGTAGTATGGATTTTCCCAGAATCATTTCCACCCATAGCAGTTTTTCTATATTGATATGGAATATTATTTTTCTTTGCTATTTCAACTATTTTGTCCCTAAATTCTCTATGGAATAAAGTAGTTCTATCTACTAAAGATATAGCTGGCCCCTTATTTAAATAGGTAGGTACTAGATGTTCATCTAGTTTAGGCATATCATAACACAAGGTACCTTCTAATATAATACTAATATCTGGATCGACAGCATAAGCGGCTGGTCCTGCACCAATTAATCCAATTTCCTCCATTACAGTAAAACACCATAAAATTCAATATCCTCTATTTCCTGTAGTAATTTAATTAAAAGACCACAACCTACCCGATTGTCTAGGCTTTTGCCTTTACTAAATTATCTCCAAATTCTATATATTGGCTATCAAAGATACATAATCTCCAATAGATACTAATCTTTCTGCCTCTGATTTTCCATCTGCCCCTATATCTATATACATTTGTTCTATGCCTAGAGCATTTTTCCATTCTTCCCTTTTCTGTAGATGAATAGGTTTTGCTCCTATAACACCAGGAATTTTATTTTTTTCCAACTAAAACTGGTTTTGATACTAAAATTCTTTTATCAATTCCACCAACTGTCGTAAATTTTAACAAGCCCATATCGTCTATATCTATTACCATAAGCCCAATTTCATCCATATGGGCTGTTACCATTAACTTTTTAGAACTCCCTTGTCCCTTTTTATAGGCAATAATATTCCCCAATTTATCTACCTTTAAATTGTCTACACAATCTTTTATTTCTTCAATTATAATATCCCTTACTTCCTTTTCATTGCCAGAGACTCCTGCGCCCTCTGTTAAACGTTTTAATAGCATAATAATCCCTCCAAATTTTCATTTGAAATAGAAGAAATAAAAAAAGGCCAATAGTTTCCCAGTATTCTTTATATCAATCATATCTGCCACTTCTACAGAAGTATGCATATATCTTAGTGGAATGGACAAACATAATGTAGGTATGCCTTCCCTAGTAATTTGCATAGCCCTTCCATCAGTTCCCGTTGGCCCTGGTGTTATTTCATACTGAAATGGAATGTTATACTCTTTTGCCATATTAACTAAATGCTCTCTTAGGCCTGGATGGATATTGCCCCCCCCTATAGTAATCCCTGGCCCCCCCCACCCATATCTAGAGTATCGTATTTAGGCAATTCTGGTGTAGAACCAAAGCTACATCTATGGCAATTCCAATATTAGGATTAATTCCATAGGCACTAGTAAAGGCCCCCCCTCTAGTTCCAACTTCCTCCTGCACAGTCGAGACATAATATACATCGGCTTCATGTTCAATAGATTTCAGCATTTTGGCACATTCATACATGGCAGCTATTCCTGCCTTATTATCTAAAGCCTTCCCTACTACTCTGTCTCCCTGTAAAGATTTTAATTCTCTTTTAATAATAATAGGATCCCCAATATTTATAATCCCCTCTAATTGCTCTTTAGAATAGCCTAAATCTATTACCATATCTTCCATCTTAATAGCCTGATTAATTTCTGAAGCTTCTTGCAAATGGGGTGGCTTTGATACAATTACTCCAAATAAATCTTCACTGCCATGAACTATTACCTCTTGTCCCAATATAGTCCTAGGATCAATGCCCCCTATATTGGTAAATCTTATAAATCCGTTATCCTCAATATATTTAACCATTAGACCTATTTCATCCATATGAGCAGCTAACATAATTTTTAAATTTGAAGAATTATTTTTTACCCTTTTTTTTAAACCAATTATGTTTCCTAAATCATCTATTTTATTTTCATCTATATATTTATGAAAGGCATATCTTATAGTGTCTTCCATTTTGTATTCATAAGCAGATACTGAAGTTCCATCACTTAGAACTTTTAAAAACTCTTTAGTATTCAAGTTTCAAGACCCCCTTATAATAAATTCAAAGCTAATTTTTCTTTCTATAAAAGAAAGTTCTCACTGATTTCAAATTATATCTTTCAGGCAATATGATTTGCTCTGTACTACCTACAAAAATACTCCCTTTTCACTTAAACTATTATTAAACTTTTTATATAATAATTCTTTTGCCTCATCTGTAAAATATATCATCACATTTCTACAGCTTATTAAATCCATATTTAATGGGAATGGATCCTTTAGCAAGTCCATTTTTCTGAATTCTACCTGTTTTTAATCTCATCCTTTATTTTATAAGAGGAGGCGGCTTTTTCAAAATATTTTTCTTTATAAGCTGGAGGTAAATTATCTAAGGATTTTTCGGTATATAATCCTACCTTAGCTTTATTCATTGCCTCTTCATCTATATCTGTAGCCAAAACTTTAATATCCCTTAGATTATAAAAGTTATTTAAAAGCATTACTAAAGAATAAGGTTCCTCTCCAGTTGAACAAGCAGCACTCCAAACCTTTAATGACCTTTTTTTGTTGATTAATTATATTTGGTAAAATATCTTTTTCAAGCACTTTCCATTGTGCAGGGTTTCTATAGAATTCTGATACATTTATTGTAAGATAATTAATAAATTGGTTTAATAATTCTTCATTAGATTTTAATGCTATAAAATAATCATTAAAATCATCATAGCCATTTCTATTCATTAAAGATGTGATTCTTCTTTTCATTTGCTTTTCTTTATAATAATTTAAGTCTATATTTGTTAAATTATCAATATTCCTTTTAAAAGTTTCATACTTGTCCATAAATACCCCCCTAAAAAAAACCTTAAAATATTACAAAAAAAATTTCTGTGGTAAAAACCACAGAAATAATGTAAAGGGGGGGTCTTGATGTAATTTGTGAGCTACATTTATTATTCTTTACATTAATAGAATTAATATACATCAAAACCCTATTACATTATTAATTATCTTTAACAATGTCCCCCCCAATACTTACCTCTAATTCTTCATTTTCAATTACTTCCTCTGTATCTTCCTCTAGTTCCCTCATACTTAAGCTTATTCTCTTTTCCTCTTCATTTATATCTATTATTTTAACTTGTACTTCTTCTCCCATTTCCAATACATCTGAAGGCTTGTTTACATGTTCCTTTGATATTTGAGATACATGAACTAAACCATCTACGCCTTCCTCTAATCTTACAAAAGCCCCAAAGTCTAGCATATTTACGATTTTACCAGAGACTATATCTCCTATACTTCTTTTTTTTCTATAAATATATCCCAAGGCTTTGGTAATGTTTGTTTCAAACCTAATGATATTCTATTTTTGGCCTTATTAAAATCCAACACTTCTACTTCTACATCTTCATCTACCTCTACAACTTCTGAGGGGGTGATTTATTCTAAACCAGGATAAATCTGAAATATGGATTAAGCCATCTAAGCCCCTAAATCTACAAATGCACCAAAATCTGTTAGTCTTGCAACTCTACCTTTAATTATTTCACCAATTTCTAAACTATCCCAAATTTCATTTCTTTTCTTTTCCAAAAGTTCTTCTTCTACTATTCTACTAGATAAAATTATTCTTCTTTTGTCCTGATCAAAATCTATAATTTTAGATTCTAAAACTCTTCCCTTATATATACTTAAATCTTCAATATATTCTACTGATATTTGAGAAGCAGGCATAAATCCAGTAATACCCATTACAGATACAGATAGGCCACCTTTAATATCCTTCAAAACTTTACATTCTACCTCTTCCTGTTTTTCGTACATTTCTGCTAAGGTATCCCAATTCTTTATTGCTTCAACTCTTTTTGTGGAAAGCATTACATTCCCTTCTCCATCGTCTATCCTTACTACATATACCTCAATCTCATCTCCTTCATTAAACAAATCCTTTGGCATTATATCAGGATCGTTTGATAATTCCTCTTTTACAATAATTCCATCAGATTTGTAATTAATATTTACCATTACCTCGTTGTCAGTTACATATATTACTTTACCCTTGAGAATATCTCCTCTATGAATTCTAACCATAGAATTCTCAATTGCCTCCATTATTTCATTTCCATTATTAATATTATCCATTGTATTTATGACCTCCTTAATTATCCAATCA
>JMBV01000218.1_pt1 | contig 21642 bp, 41 predicted proteins | sample 616531 | NCBI WGS metagenome assembly JMBV01 (sample SAMN02727904, study PRJNA239997) | anaerobic digester metagenome | biome: anaerobic digester; isolation source: mesophilic anaerobic digester inoculated with municipal waste water sludge... | place: Germany: Bielefeld University, CeBiTec ...
GAAGCTATTTTTACTAATATGTGTATGATATACAATGAAGATTATGAGGTGGGTTTATGGGAAAAAGGAATTATCAGGCAGACATGCATATTCATACTACTGCTTCAGATGGAACTTGGACAGTTGAAGAATTATTAGAACTTATTATGGAAAACAATATAAAATTATTTTCCATTACAGACCATGATAATATTGAGAGTAGCATTAAAATGCTATATAATGTTCCAGATGATATCGTCTATATTATGGGGACAGAAATTTCATGTACTTATAATAATGAGGAGTACCACATAACTGCTTATGATTTTGATTTTACAAATTCGGAATTGAATAAACTTGTTAAGTTTAATCAAAGGCAGAGAAGAGAATTTAATACTAAGATTATAGAATTTGTAAAGCAAGCTGGTAAGATTGAAGATATCACAGATTACTTTTCATATAAGTATGACAGCAAAAGGGGGGGAGGATGGGAATCCTTAAACTACTTATTAGATAAAGGCATAGTTAAAGATATGGGAGAGTACTTCAAGATTGTAGATTCAAGCGATGAGCAATTATGTTTTAAAAGTCCCAAGGAAGTAATAGAAATAATTAAAAATGCAGGAGGATATCCATTTTTGGCACATCCTAGTGCATATACAAAAGGTGATAACTTATCAATCGAAATTCTAGAAGAATGGAGAGATTATGGAATTTGTGGAATTGAATGTTTCTCACCATATTTAAAAAAATATAGAGGATGCAGATTACTATATAAAATTTTGCGATGAAAATAATCTAATGATTTCAGCAGGTTCAGATTGCCATGGTGGATTTAATAATAGGATTTTAGGTAATCCGAATGTTAGCATAGATAAACTTAGGTTAGATTTTGTTAAAACTGTATAGAAATTGACAAATATGTTCATTGAAAGCTATGCCGTATAATTTATATTATATGTAGAAAATGGAGGTGTAAATAAGTGAAATATCCATTTGATTGTATAAGCGAATTCATATTTGTTGAAACTGATGTAGAAAAATCAGATGTAATTTTAATTCCAGGGGCTAGCCAATCTCAACTTATGGGAAAAGCAGTAGAACTTTATAATAGAGGATTTGCTACATATATATTGCCAAGTGGAGGAGTGAATTCCAAATTAACTCATCATGCATCAGAATGGGAATATTTTAAAACAATAGGTATTCAGTTAGGCGTTCCTGAAAAGGTAATTTTAAAAGAAGACAAAGCACAAAACACATTTGAGAATGCTCAATTCTCGTGGGATGTACTACAATCATTAAATATACCAATAAGAAATATTATTTTAGTCTGTAAAGCTTATCATTCAAGAAGAGCATTATTAACTTATAGAACTGTTTTTCCACTAAATATAAACTTTTATATATCACCTATAATAGATAAAAGAGGAATTACAAAGGATAATTGGTTCCAAAATGAAGACAGTATTAGTATTGTCATGAGTGAAATAGTAAAAATAGGAAATTATTTTAGGGATAAAATACCAAAATGGGTTTAACCTAATTCATAATCTCAAACCCTATTAAAAAAAATGAGGTGATGTATAATGAAACATTTAGAATCTATAATAGAAGATTACATAGAAAAATGAAGAGAGATTATAATATGATTGGTGCCATGGTAACAGGATCTTATGTTGCTGGAAATATGAAACCAAGTTCTGATATTGATATCTTTTTTTTATTTGGAATGAAGAAAATAAAAGTATGAGGGGGGGAAGAGAATTTTATAAAAGTGTTGAATTTGAATATTTTATATCTCCTAAATGGAAATATTATGAAAGATTAGAAAGTGATTTAACTTCTCAACAAATATATTCAACTGGGCAAATTATCTTTGATACAAATAATATTTTTAAAAATATTCAAAAGAAAGCTATACCAGTAAATCAGATTTCCTAGCCAATGACCTCTTACCAATGATAAATCCAGACAATCCACAAAAATACACATTCAGTGGCAAAAGAATATCTAGAGGACAATACAAATCAAGCACAGGAATAATAATAAATGCAGATGTAAATGGTAGTTTAAATATACTAAGAAAATAAGGTATAGTAGATATATCTCATATTCAAGAAAATCCAGATATGTTAAAACAGCAATAAGAATCAAAATAGCATAAATGTAAACTGATAGATCATTAGATCTTACAGTCTAGGGGGTGAATTAGACACACCATGTTGTTTACAACTGAATCCCACAATTTTAATCGTGGGAGGTTCAAGGAGGAGATTGCATGAAAAGTAAAGATATTATAATTCCTGGTAACAATGTATCTTTGAAACTTATCAAAAATACAGATATTGAAGAGTATTATAATAGTGGATTTAAATCAGTAGATAAAGAAGTACAATTATATACAGGAACTAAACATAGTCCTACAAAAGAGTCAATTAAAGCTTATGTAAACAGAATTGTTATAGATGAATCAAGATATGATTTTTGATAATTAACTCAGATGGACAAATTATTGGGGGGGAATCTGTTATTAATGAAATAGATACTAATACTATGGCTGGGCATTTTAGAATATGTTTATTTGATAGCGAAAATTTTGGGAAAGGAATAGGTTCTGAGGTTATTCCGATGACATTGAAATTTGCATTTAAGGAATTAAATTTACACCGAATAGAGTTAGAAGTATTTTCTTTTAATGAGAGAGCATATAAAGCATATCTACGTGCAGGATTCATAGAAGAAGGAAGAAGGAGAGATGCAGAATTTATTGAGGGTAGATACTGTGATGTAATAATAATGGGGATTCTAAGGGATGAATATTTTAATCAAAGACCATAGCTTGTAGTTCTAAAAGAGTATTATCTAAAGATATGAAGATATGAAGGCATTTGAGGAAACAGCTAAATGAAAAGATTAACTAAAACTCAAATATTAAAAATGAATAGCCTTCTTATTCAGAAAACAGGTGGAAGTGATGGGATTAGAGATGAAGGGTTATTAGATTCTGCTTTAAGTTTACTATTCCATAATTTAAATGGGGGGGAAGATATTTATAAGACTATTCAAGCTTTTTATCCTACCATATTTAATTTAGTATGTCTATCATTAAATAAGTTTTGTGAGTAGAGTTGATACGGTGAACCGTATCATAAGTAGGACAAGCTATGTGTTATAAGTAAATACTTGGCTTACAAGGAACTATTATAAATTGTTATTTAATGGTATAATATTTATATTAGGTGATGGGGTATTCTATAATGAAATATAGAATAGAAAAACATAAGGAATTTATTCAAAAATATAATATTATGGGAATAGAATCTTTTGATTGTAATGGCATAAAAATTACAAGGGATTCTGTGATGGCTATAATTTATTTTTCTAATTGGCAGGAATTAAATCAGAGTTATAGACTCCAGAGTATTATTTGGATATTTGAAATTCTAGTAAAAAAAATATGAACTTAATGACTATCTTAAAGCATTGCTATTTATCCCTAAAGAGGGTTTTGAAAAAGCTTTTGCTAATTATGAAAAAGAAGAAAAAGTCATTTTTTTAAATCCAGAGTATATTGAATTAGATAGTTTATTTATAATATGGAACTTATTTCATGAAATAAGACATGCTATACAATACAAAACCAAGATTTGATACTTAGAGGATATATGCCAATGGATGATTTTTATAGAAGTTTCCGTTATTATTTTACCTATGATGGAACCATATATCGCTTTAACAATGATGAAGAATTTCAATATAAAATAAAACAAGATGAAGACTTTTGTCTTGAATTATATCTGCGAAATCCTATGGAAATGGATGCAAATAAATTTGCCTATAAGGAAATGGAAAGTATTCTTAGAAAGAATATAGGTATTTTCGGTGATGATAATATAAGCCTAATGGATTTAGAAAAAAAATAAGCAAATTTTCTTTCCAAATTTTAAATTAGGAACAGATGATATTGCAGAATATATTATTAAGCTTTGTCAAGCCCTAGCTGAACTTGCATATCAAAGTTCTATAGGCGTTATTGAAAACCGTATATTTAAGCAGAGGGAAATTGAGATTTATTTGGCAATAAATCAGGTGTTAGAGAAGAATAGTAAGATTAGGTTATCCTTTGACTTGGAAGAATTGCTATTAGTAGGGAATTAGAAACAAAATTTATTTACAATGGACAAAGGACTGTCATAGATTTTATGAATATATGTCATGGACACTTTCTTTACGATATAGCAAGAACTGTGTTCCTAGTTGAATATACTCCTGTGCCAGTGGAAGTAAAAGAAAAAGAGAAACTTTTAAAATTTAGAAAAACATTATACTAATCTTGCCTCCCTTTAAGGCAAGGAATGTTTATTTTGATTTATATGGAATTATATCTATTGCCAAATAAGTTTTGCCAGTTGAACTGATACGGTGAACCGTATCATAAATATTCTACATCCTTTTGCCTTATTAAATTAAATCTTATAAAATTTGTATCAATATACTCTAAAGCAAATACTATAGGTTCATTAGAATCGTCAAAATTAACTGCCTCACATAAAAGTAGTGATTTTGCAGGGTCTGTAGTGTCAAAATATTCACCTAGCTTTGGCTCTTCTCCAATACTTACAGTGGATAGCTCTATTTTGTCCCAAGTAATCTTTCTTCCGCATTTAATGTTTACAATTTTAAATATGGATAAGGCGTGTTCATTAGCAGTTAGTTGGTCTTGTATAAATTTTTGTGGTAAATAATCTATGACAAGAGCAGCTGGATGATTATCCGCATAATACATTCTTTCAATAACCAGAACTTCATCGGTAGGTTCAATTCTCAGAATGTTTGCTATTTTTTTAGAAACAGTTTTGGTATATGTTTTAAGAATCTTGACATCAACAGAATAGCCACTGTTTCTAATCATATCTTCAAATTCAACTGCAGGATTTAAAGTTACCTTCATCTGTAGAGCTTCAACATTAACAAATGTACCCCTGCCTTGTTGTCTAAATACTAATCCTTCTGAAGATAATTCATTCAATGCACTACGTATTGTTATTCTACTAACGCCAAATAAGTTGGCAAGTAAATCTTCGTTAGGCAGTTTATTATTTTTCCTAAGATCCATTGTTTTTATATATTTAATAATATTAGCTTTTACCTCTTCACTTAGAGAACGATTTTTAACGAAATAGTCATTACTTATTTTTATCACCATCCTATATGTAGATCCATCATCTATCAATTAATTATACAAATTCTAATAGTTTAAGTCAACTAATTTAAATACAATGATAGTGTCAAGTAATTGTTGGAAAACAATTAAAAAAATAATTTTCTAAATAATATTAGAATACTAATCCTGGATTTATACAATGTAACGATCTATAATTTATATTTTAAATAAGCTTAATAAACCTAAATGGATAGGCTAATTTATATATTATTTTAAAGTATGTTAATTATTAAAAATATGAGGCTTTAAGCATATCTTTAAGCCACCTGCCATCTGTTCTTGATATGTATGGCATATCCATCACTATATCTGGATCCATATTGTTATATGTCCTTTTTACTCTATTTATCATTTTTCATCTAATTCTAAAATTCTTTTTTTTCTATTTTTCTTTCAGATCTAGTATTCCTATAATATTCCTTTATACTTCCACCATTAGCTTTGTATACCCTCAATCGTGCCATTTCATCTGCTCCAATTATACTCCATCCCATAGGTCTTGAACTTAATCTAGATGACAATATATGACTTATATGCCCCCCCTCTGCACTGCATCTATATTTCTTTTCTCCAAATAAATTTTTAATGCCTTCCCAATTATTAGATATATATCTTTTGGCCCTCTTCATGCTTTCTCTTTTACTTTTTATTGGTGTTTCTTCTATTGCAAAACTTATAATTTCCATTGTATGTTTTTTTTATTTCCAGCTTTCATATAATTCCATAATGGTTCGTCGATATATATTGGATTTTCAAGGCTACCAAGGTGAGCAGTTATTATTTTACATATTTACTAAGGTGATAATGATCAAGCACATATTTACTACCATTAATTATTTCAAGACCACTTTTAATCCAATTAGCACCATCTCCTGCTATAAATATATCTTCTACTAAATCTAAATCATAGGCTTCATCTAGATATGTTGCGACCTCTGTCCACAGATCTTCAGGATTCATCTCTCCAGTAAAATACCTTACATTTTCAAGTTTTGTTCTTCCCTTATTTATTTCTGTTTTATCGTCATAAACATAGATTAATTTCATTTCTTTATTCTTTCCATTTTGTAATGGAACGTGGTCTTCATCTGCTTCTATGTAGATCGCATTTACCTTTCTTTTCTTCCCTATATCAAGTTCTAGATTATCTATTGCTCCATTTTCCCTTATGATTTTCTTTACTGTTTCTCTACTAATATCCACAGGTGTAGATAATTCCGCTGCTTTTTTTGTAACTTACATCAGTAGATTTATCTAAAATATCTCCCTTTAAATTCCCTTCAACTCTTTCGTATTTCTCTATCCCCCCCAATAATTCATCCAAAATATATACATAATTATTTTCATTTATATTTTTATAATATGCCCTTTCAAATTCTAATTCACCAAATCTAGTAATTAAAGTTCTTTCAACTTTTCCTTTATGAACATGGTATTTTCCACTCCTTTCAGGAGATTTTTTTTAATAATACTATTTAATTCATTAATTATTGCTAGAATTGTTTTAATACCAATATCATTAACCATTTCTCCAACTGAATCTACAATATCATCAAGGTTTCCTTCGCCTTCAAGAACTCTTATTATATTTTCTTCAATTTCACCCTTAACTTTTCCTGCTATTAATTGTATAATATTATTCATAGAGAATATCCTCCTTTTTGTGATTTCGACGATTACATTATATCAAATTGAGGATTATTCTCTATATTTTTTTTCTTTATTTGTCCAACAATTATTTTACACTAAGAAATACAATCATGCTTAGTAGCTATAATTAATAAAAGAAGTTATGGGGAAAGAATAAATAAAATGCAGGCCCTTAGGAGCCTGCAAATATAGTATAATTAATTTATGCCTAATTAGAAAAATATATTTAAGCCAATCCTAATGGTATAGCTATTACATTTACAATAATACCTGCAAGTAAACCTAAAAATGGGTCAGTAACTGCAGTTACGGCAAGTGTAACACTGCCAGCTAATGCTCCAGCTGGTGTTGTATTTGAAAAAGCATCAAGAAGGTTTGGTGGGATTGTTATAATTGCTCCAAGAACAAATAATGTTCCCGTAACAGCTGCAGCTGGTATAAACTTAGCTATTTTTGACAATGATTTCGTTAATAAAATAATCATCATAAATACCATTAATAATATAGATGCCGTTTTAGGATTAGGGGGCAGCAGCAGTAGGGGGCAATAACTACTGATATTGGTGAACCACCAAATATTGCAGATACTACATCGGCTAAACCAGAATAAATTGTAATATGGTCTATATTTGCATTTACTCCTGAAATACCTGCACTAATACCACCGAATGCAATATTACCTCCTATAGTTAAACAAATAAGAGCAAACGTTCCTCTAAGAACACTAAAGTTTAATATTGGTTTTTGGAATATAAAAGCCTCCTCAGTTGCATTATCAATACTGATATCAAACTTTAAAAAAATATGCAGCAAGGCTTGAAAGTATGATACAGGCTACGAAAGTATATACTAAACTTGAAGTGAAAGCATATGTGATTATGGCTATAGCCATTGAAATAACGCCTATTTTTCTATTTTCATTCATAATGTCTATAGATAGTTTGACTAAGATTATACCAACACCAGCCATCATCGCTGCAATTATGTTTTCACCAGCAAATTGAACAACGTTCTCCATTAGACCGAATGCACCTATAACAGCCATGGCAAGTCCCGCAAATATTATCATTGACTGTCGTTCACGAGATGTTTTTCCCATATTTCCAGCTAAGGCAATAGTTTCTGCCTGAAAAGAAATTGGTATAGTAGAATTAAAAACTAAACAACCTATAATACCTACAGCATATGCTAATGCAGAAGGCAACATTGCAAAACCAAATGTAATTGCTAAAATTGCTTGAGTTACACCATTTAAAGTACCTCCCAATGCTGCCAATATGTCCTGTAAAGTAATTGCCATTATTTTATTCCTCCTTTAATTGATTTAGTTATTATTTAATTGCTTGATAATTTTTCCGTATCTAATTGAATACATAACTGGTACCTTTTTCCTTAGGGATGTTATAAAATCAGGAGCATCCAAAATAATAAGGTTTGCTGTATTCCCGACCTTAATTCCATAGTCTTCTCCTAAATTTAATGTTTTAGCACCGTTGTAGGTTACAATTTTGTATGAATCCATTAACTCATTATGTCCCATCATATGGCACAAATGAAGACCCATGATTAAAGGATCTCTCATATCACCATTTCCTAATGGGTAGAATGGATCTAAAATATCATCATGTCCAAAGATACATTAATATCGTTTTCTAATAATTCTTTTACTCGTGTAATACCTCTACGTTTTGGAAATGTATCAAATCTTCCTTGTAGGTTAACGTTTACTAATGGATTAGAAACTATGTTTATATTACTCATTCTAAGTAGACGGAATAACTTTGAACAATATGCAGAGTTATAGGAATGCATAGCTGTTGCATGGCTTGCAGTAATTCTTTCCCCTAAGCCTGATTCATAGGCTCTTGCTGCCAGCACTTCAAGAAATCTTGATTGTTCATCATCTATTTCGTCGCAGTGAACATCTACTAGCTTACCTGACTTTTCAGCAAGATTAATAATATAATCGAGACTCTCAACTCCGTATTCTCTTGTGAATTCAAAATGTGGAATAGCACCAATGACATCTGCCCCCCAAGTTTAATCGCTTCATTAAGTTTTTCTTTTGCATCCTTAGAGCTAAAAATTCCATCTTGAGGAAAAGCAACTAATTGAATGTCAATAATGTCTTTTAGTTCTTCTTTCAACTCTAGTAGAGTTTCGAAAGTAGACATATTTCCAGAAGTAATATCTACATGAGACCTAATATGTTGAACGCCATTATCTACATAAAGTTGTATAGTTTCTGTTGCTCGTTCCTTTAGTTCTTGTTTTGTAATTTCCCCTCGGAAATTACTCCAGAGTTTAATTCCTTCAAAAAGTGTACCAGAAAGATTTTCACCTGTTTTTGGTAGACTTAAGCATGTGTCAAGATGTATATGAGATTCTACAAATGGAGGTAAGGCTTGTCTACCTTTACAGTCAATAATCTCCTCTCCTTCATGGGGGGGCTGGAGAGCTGGTTCAATTTCTGCGAACTTGCGATTATCAATTCTAATATCACAAGTTTCAGTTGCATTTTCAATAAGTACATTTTTTAAGAGCATAATTTTATCACCTTTCTTAAATTTTTAATAAGTTAAAAGTCTAGATATATCAACTTATTAATTAGTTAGGTATTGGCGCCACCAATTTCATCAATATCTTTGGTTATTACTACATTTACGGGAACAACTACACCAGCTATTCCATTAACTAATTTAACTTTTAAAATAATATCTAACTCTTTTTAATCGTAATACGTATTACGATTAAAGTATATTAAATTTATAAAATAATGTCAACAATTATATTATAAATTTTCACATTCTCTTATTTATTTTTTAAATTCAGACAAATATTACAAATAATAGTATTTATTATGACATAATTTTAACCATGGGGGGGAGCTGGTGTTAAACCATTAAGAGATGAATGGGGGGGCATTCTAATGTTTTATGAGGCTAAGGAAGGGGGGGAGGTAAAGGTTGGTAGGACAGATATGGATTATGTTGCTTTTGGAAGAGGTCAGAAAGATTTTATATAAAGGTCTTGGACATGGAGTTTATGAAGAGACTAAAGATTTTAATTGACAGGCACTAAGTTTCCTTATATCTTAAGAGTTATTAAATAAAAAAAGGATAATTTGTGGGTTATAATGAAAAACAATCATTCCTATTAAACTACCTGAAGCTCCACCTAGTATAGAAAGTATAAATAAAACAGATTCTTTTGTTCTCCACTTATCTTGTTTAGACTTTTTCTTGTCAAATCCAAAAGTTATAAAAGAAACAATATTAATTATTATTAAATAAATTATAAAGGCTATTTCCTTCTTGTTAAATAGTGAAAAGAATTTCATTTTATATCATCTGCTTTTTCATTATATCTCATTTATATCATATTTTATTTAAATTAGAAATATCTATTGTGAAATAAGTTTTGTGAGTAGAACTAATATGGTGAATCTTATCATAAATAGGACAAGCTATTCTTATTATGAATTAATGTCGAAAAAAATTATCAGCGTCTAGAATTAAGTGGTATAATATGCATAAGTAGAAATTATGTGAATTGGCATCAGAACCACCATCATGGACTAGTTCTAATAGGCAGCTTAGATATTGTTCTAGGGATGTGGTAATATGGTGGAATTTAGAAAGATAAAATAACTTTATTAATGCCAAATATATTGAATTAGGAGAGGAAAAATGAGAAATAAAGGAAAAGATATATTTACTAAAATCATACAATAATTTTATTAGCACTTTTAAGCTGTTTACTGTGGGGAAGTGCTTTTCCTTCTATTAAAATAGGATACGAACTATTTTCTATAGGTGTTGATGATACCTTTGAAAAGATAATATTTGCAGGATTTAGATTTTTTTCTGTCATCTATGATGATATTTTTATTTTGTCTAGCAACAAAAAGGACCTTAAAAGTAAAGAAGTCAGATTTTAAAAAGTTAATTTTCTTGGGACTAATACAAACTGCAATCCAATATACATTTTTTTTACATAGGACTTTCCAATACTAGTGGAACAATAGGATCTATATTAGCCAGCACTAGTACGTTTTTCGCCGTTATATTAGCACATTTCTTTTATGATGAAGATAAATTGAATATGAGAAAAATAACAGGAGTAGCATTGGGCTTTATAGGAGTATCCATTGTAAATATAAGTGGCAATAGTATTCAAGGAGGATTTACTCTTGTAGGAGACGGATTCGTTATAATTTCAAGTTTAATGGGAGCATTAGGAGGTATATACACTAAAAAAATTGCAAAGGATATAGATCCATTTTTAGTATCAGGATATCAATTATTTACAGGTTCATTATTTTTAATTATAGCAGGGTTTTTAGGAGTGGAAAAAGGGATTACCTTTACTATAGAGGGATTTGGATTGATTTTATATTTAGGATTTATATCTGCAGCAGCATTTTCCATGTGGACAATTTTGCTTAAATATAATGGCGTTGGGAAAATAAGCATATATAAATTTACCATACCTATATTTGGCGTATTTCTTTCTTATATTTTCCTTGGAGAAAGGTTATTGGGGGCAAATGTAGTATTATCCATTATATTAGTTGCAGCAAGTATTATATTGATAAATTTAGATAGGACTTTAGGGGATTAGGTGTTAATCTATTAAGGATAATAATAAAGTAAAATTAATTAATAAAGGATAGTCAAATGATAAAAAGTATTATATAAAGATCATAGAAGGCCGAGAACTATTACTTAGGGATTGGATATTTGTATTATTCATTTATATCATAATTATTAAAGAGCATATTGACATACCTAGACCTTCTAGGTATAATTATACATAGAGAATCAATGTATAATTATAGGAGGTGGAGAAATGGAATTTGATAAGGGTTTAATAGGCGGAAGCACAATCTTACTAATCTTATCTTTACTTGAGGAAACTGATAGATACGGCTACGAAATAATAAAAGAATTAGAATTGCGCTCTGACAAAGCTTTTCAATTTAAAGAAGGGACCCTATATCCTGTTTTGCACAAGCTTGAAAATGATGGTTATGTAAAATCTTATAGGGCAAAGGGGGGGGAAAGAGGGAGAGATAGAAAATATTATAGTATAACTAAAAGTGGAAAAAAAACAGCTTACAAGGGAAAAGGAAAAGTGGGAGATATTTTCAATATCTGTCAATAAGATCATAGGTGGTGAATCGTATGTCCCTAAATAAAATGGATACATTCCTAGAAAATGTACTATCCTATATTAAATTTCCTTTTGTAAAGGCTGAAATTAGATCTGAACTGGAGGATCATATATTAGATAAAATACATTATTATATAGAAGAGGGGGGGTATAGTGGTGAAGAGGCAGAAGAACTATCTATAAAAGACATGGGAGATCCCAAAGAAGTTGGTACTCTGCTTAATAAGCAGCACAATCCTTTTTGGGGGGGTTGGATACTAAGGATAAGCAATGGAATAATAATATTTTTCATAGTAATTGATATTTTCTTTGTAGGAGGACTTGTTTTGCATTCTATATTTAGTGGAAATATGGTTAAAGATATTCCCAAGGAAGATATAGTATATAGAATTGATATTAAAGAAAAGGTTAAAATTGATGATAGGGTTATTCGTTTTACAAATGTGGTTTATGATAAAAGTGGAAATATGAATATCTTTTATGAATACTATGATCTTAGATCATTGGGTTCAGGGTGGAGTCTAGGCTATATTGGAGACATAATGGACAATTTAGGTAATACTTATTTAAACGGCTCAGGTTCCAGTTATGGGGGGGAATAGTATCTAGAGGCAGAATAACAGTAGATGATTTTTCGAAGGATGCAGATACATTGATTATAAATTATGATAGGTATAATAGAAAGTATAGGGTAGAAGTTCCACTAAAAGCAGGTGATGCTAATGAGTAGAAAGAAAAAAAATCTTAAGAAACCTTATAATTTTAGTTATTTTATTTTTCATATTTTTAAAATCCACAGGTTTATATCTATCACCTATATCAGCCCATAAAAGTTCAGAAAGAAGTATACATTATGGGCCATCAGAAATAGTACACATAGAGGATTTTAGTAGAGGGAAATATATACTTTGTAAATATAATGGGTGGGTTTCTTGCAACACAGTAGAAAAGAAATTCTTTTTTTTGGACCTACGGAGATCAGGTTATTGGCTTAGAAAATGATAAAACTAAGCCTGTAGACTATACTTGGTCAATGGATGGTGGTGCTTATAAGCTTTATGGAATAGTAAATGATGATAAAGTAAAAAAAAGGTGGAAATCACATTAGATAATGGAGAAATCTTTACACAAACAGAATTTTATGAGGATTTATTTTTATTTCATTGGGAAAGTAGTAGAGAAAAAGGCGGAGGGTTTAATAATATTAAGGCATATGATACTAATTATAATGTAATTTTTCAAAGTCAATACTAAAATAAAAACCACCAAGTTTCCTTGATACCAATTAGAATTTGTTATATTATAATATTACAATCAGAAAACTAATTAAAGAAAACATGGGGGGGGTAATCAATGTATAATATTAGAAAAGTAAGAGAAAATTTATATTGGGTTGGGGGGGGAAATGATCGTCGCACATCCCTATTTGAAAATATTCATCCCATTCCAGAAGGAGTGTCCTACAATTCTTATTTATTATTAGATGAGAAAACTGTGCTTCTAGACACAGTAGATTGGTCTATAGGCGGGCAATTTATAGCTAATGTGGACCATGTCCTGGGAGATAGGCCATTGGATTATATGATTATAAATCATATGGAACCAGATCACGCAGCTTGTATAGAGGAAATAAGATGCCGCTACCCAGATGTAAAAGTCATTGGCAATAAAAAGACCTTTGATTTTATGGAACAATTTGGCTTTAAGATAAATGAAAATTGTGTAGAAGTCAAGGATGGAGATACCCTATCTTTAGGTGAGCATGAATTTTTATTTATATCTGCACCAATGGTACATTGGCCAGAGACCATGGCAACCTTTGATACTACTACGGGAGTATTGTTTTCAGCTGATGCCTTTGGAACCTTTGGTTCACTAGATGGGAAATTATTTAATGACGAGGTAAATTTCGAAAGAGATTTCCTAGTACCTGCTAGAAGATATTATACTAATATAGTGGGGGGGAAATACGGTCCCAGGTACAATCCCTATTGAAAAAGGCCAGTAATTTAGACATTAAATATATCTGTCCATTGCACGGCCCAGTATGGCGTACAGATATGGATTACTTTATAGATAAATATGATAAATGGAGCAAATACCAGCCAGAGGAAGAAGGCGTATTAATAGTCTATGGTTCCCTATATGGCAATACAGAAAGGGCAGCTGAAAATTTAGCCATAAGATTGGCAGACAAAGGCATGACTAATATTACTATGTACGATGCATCTAAAACCCATGTATCTTATTTAATTGCCGATGCCTTTAGATACAGCCATATAGTATTGGCTTCCGCAACATATAATTTAAATATTTATCCACCAGTGGACAATTTCATTAGGGATATGAAGGCATTAAATTTACAAAATCGTACATTTGCAATAATTGAAAACGGCACCTGGGCGCCTAAATCTGGGGAGTTAATGAGAAAATCTCTAGGTGAAATGAAGAATATAAATGTATTAGACAATAATGTATTAATCAAATCTTCCATGAAAGAGGAAAATATAGATGAAATGGAAGCCCTAGCCAATAGCATAATAGAATCCATGAAATAGTAGGGGCGGTCTTTGACCGCCCTTTTATTGTCGCAAAACAATGATATGATAGAAAAATGTTTTTCTGGGTAATATCCTAATATTAGCACTATATTTATTCTTAGATAATGCATTTGTTATAAAGGGAGGAAGGAAAATGCTATACGAAACTAATAAAGCCCATGAAGATTTAAGGATGAAAATTCGAGGATTTGCAGAAGAGGAAATAAAACCTATTACCTTTATGTTAGACCAGGAAAATAAATTTCCTAAAGAAGCCATTAAAAAAACTAGGAGAAATGGGAATGATGGGCATCCCATTTAGCACGGAATATGGAGGTACAGGTTTAGATTCCATTAGTTATGCTATTGCGGTAGAAGAATTATCTAGAGTTGATGGTGGTACAGGAGTAATATTATCTGCCCACACATCCCTAGGAGCATATCCAATTGCTGCCTATGGTACAGAGGAGCAGAAACAAAAATACTTAGTTCCCCCTAGCAAGTGGAGAGAAAATAGGTGCATTTGGATTAACTGAGGAAAATGCAGGTAGTGATGCTGGAGGTACAGAAACCATAGCTGTATTGGATGGGGACTATTATATATTAAATGGTACAAAAATATTTATAACCAATGCAGTAGAGGCTGAAACCTATATTGTATTTGCAAGTACAGACCCATCTCGTGGAACCCGGGGTATATCTGCATTTATAGTGGAGAAAGATTGGGAAGGTTTCACCTTTGGTGAATACTATGATAAAATGGGAATTCGCTCCTCAGCAACTGCCGAATTAATTTTTAACAATGTAAAGGTTCCCAAAGAGAATTTATTAGGAGAAGAAGGAGACGGCTTTAAAATTGCCATGTCAACATTAGACGGTGGTCGAATTGGTATTGCAGCCCAGGCTTTGGGGGGGATTGCCCAGGGTGCTTATGAAAACGCACTGGCATATGCCAAAGAAAGGGTACAATTTGGACAACCAATAGCAGTTAATCAAGGTGTTTCATTTAAATTGGCAGATATGGCAACTAAAATCAGAGCTGCAAGACTACTTGTTTATAGTGCAGCAGAATTAAAGGATAGTGGCAAACCCTATGGTATGGAATCAGCCATGGCTAAGCAATATGCCTCTGATATTGCATTGGAGGTAACTAATGACGCATTACAAATATTCGGAGGAAGTGGATATATAAAGGGCATGGATGTAGAACGGGCCTATAGAGATGCTAAAATTACTACCATATATGAAGGTACCAACGAAATACAAAGGGTAGTTATTGCATCTCATATAATTGGAAAGATGCCAAAAGCTGAAACTTCAATACCAGGTGCCATTAAATTACCTGAAACAGGTTATCGTAAAGGTATAATATTTAAAGATGGAAGCCTAGAGGAACAGGTAAATGCCTTAGTGGAAGCCTTAAAAGCTGATGGACACGATTTTACAGTTGGAATTCCTATAGATACGCCAATAAATACTGCTGAAAGAGTAGTAAGTGCAGGTTTAGGTGCAGGAAATAAAGAAAATATGAAGTTAATCGAAGAATTGGCGGTTCAAGCTGGTGCAGCTATAGGTTGTTCTCGCCCAGTGGCAGAAAATCTAAAATATTTACCATTAGATCGCTATATAGGTATGTCTGGACAGAAATTCAATGGGAATCTCTATATTGCTTGTGGGATTTCCGGAGCATCTCAGCATTTAATGGGTATTAAAAATGCCTCTACAGTTGTGGCGATAAATAATGATCCTAATGCCAAAATATTTAAAAACGCAGACTATGGAATTGTAGGAGATATTGAAGAAGTAGTGCCCTTATTAATTAAGGCCCTGGATACAGGACAAGCTAAGAAACCAGCGCCACCAATGAAGAAAATCAAAAGACCTACTCCAAAGAAAATAGTTCCTACTTGGAAATATTATGTATGTAATGGATGTGGATACGAATACGATCCAGGCAAGGGAGATCCAGAGGGAGAAATAAAACCAGGCACATTGTTTAAAGATATACCTGAAGACTGGACCTGCCCAGCTTGTGGCGAGGGAAAAGATAGCTTTATAGAAGCATAATTATAGTATTTGGTAAAATATACGGTATACGGAGGGATTTTTATGTATAATATTAGAGAAGTAACAGAGGATCTTTATTGGATTGGGGGAAATGATAATAGACTAAATTTGTTTGAAAACATTCACCCTATTCCAGAGGGAGTATCCTATAATTCTTATTTACTATTAGATGAAAAACCGTATTATTAGATACGGTAGATTGGTCTATAGGAAGAGAATTTATGGGAAATATAAAATATCTCTTAGGAGACAGGCCTTTAGACTATCTTATAATCAATCATATGGAGCCAGACCATGCAGCAATGGTTGAGGAAATTATATCCCTTTATCCAGATGTAAAATCATAGGGACAGAGAAGACTTTTCTATTTATGAGTCAATTTGGTTTCCTTATAGATGATAGAGGTATAGAAGTAAAAGATGGAGACACTATGTCCTTTGGAAAGCATGAACTTTTATTTATATCCGCCCCCCAATGGTACACTGGCCAGAAGCTATGGTGAGCTTTGATACTACCAATGGAGTTTTATTTTCAGCTGATGCCTTTGGGACATTTGGCTCTTTAGATGGGAAACTATTTGATGACGAAATAAATTTTGAAAGGGATTTCTTAGAGCCAGCCAGAAGATATTATACCAATATAGTGGGAAAATATGGTCCTCAAGTTCAGGCATTGTTGAAAAAGGCCAGTGGAATAGATATTAAATATATTTGCCCATTACATGGGCCTATATGGCGGAAGGATATAGGCTATATTGTGGAGAAGTATGATAAGTGGAGTAAATACGAGGCAGAAGAAAAGGGAGTATTAATAGTTTATGGTACTATGTATGGAAATACAGAAAAAGCTGCAGAAAATCTAGCCATAAGATTGACAGAAAAAGGTATGACTAATATAGCTATGTATGATGCATCTAAAACCCATGTATCTTATTTAATTGGTGAAGCCTTTAAATACAGCCATATAGTATTAGCCTCTCCAACATATAATTTAAACATTTATCCACCAGTGGAGAATTTTATAAGAACTATGAAGGCATTAAATTTGCAAAACCGTACATTTGCAGTAATAGAAAACGGTTCCTGGGCACCTAAATCAGGGAAATTAATGAGGGAATTACTAGATGAAATGAAGAATATAAATGTATTAGAGGACGAGGTATTAATAACTTCATCTATGCACGAAGGGAATATAAGCGAAATAGATTCCCTAGCTAATAGCATAATGGAATCTATGAAATAAATGCACATGGCCCTGCATACCTATTGAATAAATGTAGGAAAGGACAGTTCTCCTTGCAGTAAAATTAGGCCGGCTTATTTTTTTTAATAAGTCGGTTTTTTTTAAATTTCTATCTGTGATATAATGTATATGATTATTGACAAAGAGGTGGATATTATGTTTAAGTGGAAAGATAATTTTAGTGTAAATATCAAGATAATAGATGAACAACATCAGGAATTATTTAGAATAGGAAATGCCCTTTATAGTATCATTTCTATTAAAGATGGTGTAGATAGATATGATGAAATAATGAAGATATTATATGAGATGAGAGATTATGCTATTTATCACTTTGACTATGAGGAAAAACTAATGAAAGAAAATGGATATCTTGATTTTGAAAATCATAAAAGGCAACATAATGGATTTATAAATAAAGTTAAATCTATTGATGAATTAGATATTGATGAAAAACAGAAAAAAAATTGGCATAGAATTAGTAATTTTTATTGCTGATTGGATAGAAAATCATATATTAAAATCTGATATGGAATATAAGGATTTCTTAAACAGCAAAGGAGTAATGTAATAAAATGATAATTTTTTTATACTAAGGGCATACTTGCCCTTTTTTTGTTTGTAATATTCATTTTAATGAAAAAAATATGATATAATTATCTCAGTATATATTATCTAAAGGAGGAAGAAATGAAAAATCTAAACAAAAAAATCAAAAATTACATTAACACTTGCAATAATTGTACTTATATTTAGTTTATCTGGCTGTGCTGCAATTAGAGATAAGCTTAAAACTATTCAGGGGGGGAATTAATAGGTATTCATTTTAATATTTCTGCTTATGATCATTATGCCAATAAAACCTTGGATATAGAAGGAAGCAAAGTAACAGTAGGAGTTTTAAAAAAATGATGCCAATACAGACTCTGAAGCTGGAGGTTTTCCATCAGGGGGGGTTTTAGAAATAACCGTAAATGGAAAGCAAATGTTTCAAGTAGCAATACAGTTATATTTGCCGAAGATGGACTAGATATGGTGGAGGGTTTTGAAGTTCCAGAAGAAATAAAAGCAGGTAGAGGTGGAGGATTCGTTCCACTAGATAGATATATCAATGATATAAAAATAAAATTGGTAAGGAAAAACTATTATAATTTCTAGCCAAATGGGAATTCCTCTAGCTGTTTATCAAGGGAAAAATGTCTATGTTACAGTGCCAGACGATTTACCTAAAATGACCAGACTTAATATAGATGGAAAGTCTTTGTATATTCATAGGGCCAATTATATAATTTTAGATACGAAAATGATGAAATAAGAGAGTTGTCTTAGACAGCTCTCTTATTTTTAATCGTCTGCACCCCCCCAAGAAATTTTAAATGGATAAAATTAAAGCCTTTGGAAAAAAATAAAATCACAAAATAAATTAAGAGGTGAAAAAAAGTGAATGAGAAAAAGAAAAAGAAATTAGAATTTCCAACGGCTTTTACTGTTTTATTTATAGTTTTAATCTTAGCAGCAATACTTACCTATATAGTACCTGCAGGACTTTATTCCAAATTAATATATGATGGAGAACTAGACTCTTTTGTAATAGAAGACCATAATGGAAATACGACTCAGGTGCCTGCTACACAAGACACCTTAAATAATTTAAATATTAAAATGGATGTAAATAAATTTAAAGATGGCAGTATTAGAAAGCCTATTGCAATTCCAGACACCTATGAACGAATAGCCCAATCTCCCCAAGGTATAATTCCAATTATAATGTCCCCAGTGGAAGGTGTAATGGACACTGTAGATATTATGATATTTGTCCTAATCCTTGGTGGAATCATTGGATTGGTAAACAAAACTGGTACCTTTGATGCTGGTATTGCTGCCCTATCTAGAAGGACTAAGGGAAATGAATTTTTACTTGTAATTATAATTTCCCTTTTAATAGCACTAGGTGGCACTACTTTTGGTTTGGCAGAGGAAACAATTGCCCTCTATCCCATACTAATGCCAATATTTTTAGCCAGTGGCTATGATGCCATAGTTTGTATTGCAGCAATATATATGGGTTCATCTATTGGGACTATGTTTTCTACGGTGAATCCATTTTCTGTAGTAATAGCTTCCAACGCAGCAGGTATATCTTTTAATGAAGGTCTTGTATTTAGAACCATAGCCTTAATTTTGGCTATGATAATTACATTAGTTTATATTTATCGCTATGCAAGGTCTGTACAAAAAGATCCAAAAAGATCTTTAATTTATGATGATATGGAAAAATAGAAGAGAGATTTTTAAAAGGTTATGATCCAGACAATGTAATCCCATTTAATTGGCGAAGAGCTTTAATATTAATTGTATTCTTAGGTGCGTTTCCCATTATGATTTGGGGGGGGTTTCTTCTAGCGATTGGTGGTTCCCAGAAATGTCTGCACTATTTTGGCAGTGTCTATAATAATAATATTTTTATCAGGACTTTCTGAAAAGGAAGCTGTAAATACATTTTAGAAGGAGCAGCAGATTTAATAGGGTAGTATTGATTATTGGAGTAGCTAGAGCCATTAATATAGTAATGGATAATGGAATGATTTCTGATACCCTGCTATTTTACACCTCTTCCATAGTTAGGAATATGAATGGTGGAGTATTTGCATCTGTTCAAATGATACTCTTTAGTATATTGGGATTCTTCGTACCATCCTCCTCAGGCTTAGCCACATTATCTATGCCAATAATGGCGCCTTTAGCCGATACTGTAGGCATATCTAGAGCAGTTGTAGTATCTGCCTATAACTGGGGGGGCCAAGGCTGGATGGCGTTTATTACTCCTACAGGATTAATTCTAGCCACACTAGAAATGGTAGATGTAACCTACGACAAGTGGCTTAAATTTATACTGCCTCTAATGGGCATAACAGGTGTATTTTCCATAATAATGCTTGTTATTCACACAATATTATAATATTATAAATATATACATTATTTGAAAGGGAGTTGTATAAATGGATAAAATTGTGGAACGGTTTATTAAATATATTGGAATAGATACTAAATCTAATGAAAATTCCAACACTTGCCCTAGTACCAAGGGACAATTAGAATTGGGAAAGATTCTAGTAGAGGAATTAAAAGAATTAGGTCTTGAGGATGTTAAACAAGATGAGCATGGCTATATATATGCTACTCTTAAATCTAATATAGATAAAAAAAGTACCTACTATAGGGTTTGTTTCTCACTTAGACACTAGTCCTGATTTAGATGGAAAATGTGTAAATCCAAATATTTTTATATATGAAGGTGGAGATATTAAACTTAATGAACAATATAGTATAAGGGAAAAGGAGTTTCCGTATTTAAAGGAATTAGTAGGGAAAGAGCTAATTACCACAGACGGAACCACATTATTAGGAGCTGATGATAAGGCAGGAATTGCAGCTATAATAGATGCTATGGAATATTTAATTAATCATCCTGAGATTAAACACGGGGGGGATATTAAAATTGGATTTACACCTGATGAGGAAATTGGTAGGGGGGGAGCAGATAAATTTGATGTGGAAGGTTTTAATGCTGATTTTGCATATACTGTAGATGGTGGTCCTGTAGGAGAACTAGAATATGAAAATTTCAATGCCGCCTCTGTAAAAATAGAAATCCAAGGACAAAATGTTCATCCTGGTACAGCCAAAGGTATTATGGTTAATTCCTTAAGAGTAGCCATGGAAATTGAAAATATGCTACCAGTAAATGAAAAACCAGAGTAC
>JMBV01000219.1_pt1 | contig 21505 bp, 35 predicted proteins | sample 616531 | NCBI WGS metagenome assembly JMBV01 (sample SAMN02727904, study PRJNA239997) | anaerobic digester metagenome | biome: anaerobic digester; isolation source: mesophilic anaerobic digester inoculated with municipal waste water sludge... | place: Germany: Bielefeld University, CeBiTec ...
TCCTATTGTACAGTCGCAAGCACAAACAAACAATGGAAAAGCCCATGACAAGGACGTCTATCCCGCATGGGCGAAAAAAAGGTTGTACCTACACGTTTTACCGCATCTATCCAGCTATGAATTGATATTCGCCTTCAAGAAGATCCAAGCGGAACTAGCCGCCCTTCAGGGGGGGTATGCTGGTTTCGGCTGCAACATCCCACTATCGCCTTCTCTCACACTGGAGCGCTGTGAACTACCTCAAACGAACCGGAAATATAAGCCCCCTAACTGCTTCGAAGTAGGCAGTAATAATCAGCGGTCCCTCGAGCGATATTACGATGGGGGGGTTTTCCGAATCCACTTCATCGTTTTCAAAATCAAAAGGTGGATCGAGCGGGCTGCGCACATCCCAACCGGAAAAAGTATAACCTTCCGCCGGAATATCTTCTAATTCAAGCTGCCCTTCCTCCAGAAGCGTCCTAATTATTTCTCTGTCCCCGCCATCCTTATGAATGAAGAGATTGGGAATACCGATAAAATCAACAGCACTGTTCTTTTTCTTGACCACCTGGTATTCTTGGTCGAATTCCCACATCTCTTTGCGGGGAATCACGTTTACGGTACCTTTGACTTTAGCGCTCGATTTTCCCGTTTCATTGGTGGTAGCAACGGATGGCTAATCAATTACTCGCACAGGCTCAATCGGCTGAATCATTTCTAAGTCCTTTACTTCCTCGAGGGCGGCCCGCCATGACCATTTTTGTCCGCCGCTGATCTCCAGTAACGGAGTTTCACAATAATAATCACCTCTATCAACGGACCCATTCCCATTAACATCAACCCAGGCCATCAACTGCTGCCGGCCCGGCAGCAGCCGCATAGAAAAATCGCCGCCTTGAGGCGAAAGCGATATTTCTTTTACTGCGTTAATACGATAGTCCTCTCTGCTGCCCAGTATAATCCGCATGCGGTCTACGCCGTTAACGGCCCAGGCGGCGTGAATCAGGCCGTTCCCAAAATAATGCGAATCCCCCCCAATTTCCATGGCGGTGCGCTGCAGTATATCTTCTATTTCATTCTTTGCAATGCCGTTAGCGAGCATTAATCCAATCACCCCCCCGGTCACATGGGCGCAGGCCATGGATGTTCCCGCTAAATGCCCATAGCCACCGGGATAAGTGCTTAAAATCCAATCTGAATAGTCTTCCCTAACCCCCCCATCGCCGCCCGGAGCCACAACGTCAATCCCGGGCCCATAATTGGAATAGGGGGGGGCCAGATGTGGAGTTCCGCCGCCACCAACCGCGCCCACCGCAATCACCTGCGGATATGCGGCCGGGTAAGCTAAAGATGCGATTCCGTCGTTTCCGGTTGCCGCGACCATGATCATGCCCGCCTCTTGCGCCAACCCGATGGCCTGTTCTTCCAACGGCGACGCCGGCCCTCCCAAAGACAAGTTGATAATATGGGCGGGTTTTTCATTGTCTCTGCCTTCCGGATCCGGAGCCAAGCCCGCGGCATAAAGAATTGCCTTTGAAACCGCCCAGGCCGAACCTCTGCCATCCGCACCCAAAACTTTGAGCGGTATGAGTTCCACTTCCCACATCACCCCCCCGGCCACACCCCCCCTGCTGTTATTGGCAACAGCCCCCGATTATTCCGGCCACGTGTGTACCGTGGCCGTGCAGATCATCCGCGCCCGGTTCGCCCTTAACAAACCCGGCGGCTGAATTAAGATCCAGATTAGCGACCAAGTCCGGGTGCTGTAGATCGATACCGCTGTCAATAATCGCCACTCGGACGGTAGGGTCACCCGTTACGGCGGACCACGCCTGCGGCAGGCGGATCAAGGGGGTACTGCCACTGCAGTGGATAGTCCGGATCATTGGGAACAACGTTGCCCGTTACCGATCTTGGGGCATCATAATCAATGGAGATAATCCCCCCCTGCAGACGGCTAAAATCGGCGGCCCTTTTTCGCCCCCCCTCCGTTTGAACAAGATGAGCATTGAGAATTTCAATTGTGTCCACCAATTCAAAGCCCGCTGCCATCAGCATCCTCTTTTGTTCAAACGGTTCCAGTGCGGAATCAAATATGATCACCTGCTCCTGCAGATGGGCCTCTGCAGTTTTCACGGCCCAATCGCCATTTTTATCGGGCCAACGAGCGGCGAAAGAAGGCTCATCCCGACCGGGCGTTGAGAAACTATGTACTAATGTAAGAAAGCCTTCCAAGTAGGCCGGCTTTTCTGTCAGCACGACAAAATCCACGTTTTTTTTCCGCACCTCGAACCTGCCGCGATGGCGGTTCAAAGATTAGATCGCCTTCGGGCGCAACGATGACCGTCCCACTAAGGGGCCCCCCCGACCGCCAGGAGCCGTCTGCTTCGGTCCGGACACGATTGTCAATTTTAGCCCCCCCTTGAATCTGATTACTACACCCGCCACACCGCTGCCGCCCTGATCCCGGATTGTACCCGCAACGGTATACTGGCCTGTGCCTGCCCCTAAACAACCCAGGGCAAGCAAGCTGATCATGACAATAACAGATAGTATGCTAAAATTACGCTGCAAAATCGCCACACTCCGTTCCCTGTTTTCCTTCGGCGTAAAGATATTATTGTCCGTCCGCGGACCGTGTCCTGCACGAACCGAAAAAAAACACCCGGAGCAAAGTACGATTGCCTTCACCCCGGGTGTATGTGAGATTGACACAAAACGCCCGCTTATTCAGTCATCCTCTTCGATCTGCCCGGGGGGCCCAGCGATATACCAAGAATTTTTCCCTGGGGGGGTCTTCCACGTCCGGAACCCGGATCTTGTTGATCTGATGAAAAGAATGGTGCCGCAAGGCTCTTTTGTATACCGGTAGCGGGTAATAAAGAATTATATCCACCGTGCGCGGGTATTCTTTCAGCGAAGCGCTTATATTTTCCAGTACGCTCCGGAAAATCTTACCTGAAAACGGATTGAAGAAATAAAAACAGCTATCATCCGGCCTGATCCGGTACTGCTCCGCCAAACCATACTTAAGGCGGATGGGGGGGCCTGAATGTGGCCGGCCCGCAGGCGATAGGCGGCTTTGTTGTTCAAAGCCTCTTCGTAGGTCCTGTCGTGGGCCTCAATACCCAGCACCGGCACAGCGAAATGGCGATGAATGTAAAAGGCCACTCTACCCCGGCCGCAGCCAAAATCCACAACGCGGTGGTTTTTTTGAATTTATAATAGCGAAATAGTGCGTCCAGGGCCTCATAGGGGGGGTTGCCTCATAACGATTGTACTGACTGTTGCCATCCCATTCCCTTAATCCAACTGTTCGAATTCCCAATTGGCGATCGTATTTCCTGCTGCCCATGATATCCCCCCCTTTCCTCTTCCCTTTGCCTTGGCGCCAATCATTTTAGCACATTTAGCCCTTTAAGAATAGGGATTCCCCCCCAAACATATGCGGCCCAATACGCTGGGAGCGAGTGGAATTTCATCGTTTTTTTTAATTAATTCTTCCTAAAACGCTTCGATAATTCAGTATATTTCGCCCCGAATTCCGCCGCGATTTGCGATTTTCGTACCAAAACGGCCCCCCCTTTTTTTTGCAGTTTATTTACCAGTATAACTATAAAAGTCTTCAGAAAACAGAAAGTTTATGCACTTCACCAATAGTTTAATATTATTTTAAGCAGGAATTTGCCAAGTTAACAAGAATTAGTATAGTAGGTTTCTGCGTACTAATTTCTGTGCAAATGGCCTAATTCGCTCGCCGGCGTTGTGTGCGATTTACACTTGCGGACGGTTAACAGCGGAGGCTTAGCCATTTCACTTAACAGCAAGGGTGGTGATTGAGGCGTAAACATAGGGACACCGTTATATCGCGAAATGAGCAAGTCTTTAGCTAAGTACGATAGGTACTGTCTTGTGACAGAGGAATTTATTTTAAGGAGGAATTGTTTAATGAGAGCATTTAGAAGAACCGGTTTATTGGCCGGGCTAGTCCTTGTGATGATTTTCTCTTTGGCTTTCGCTGGTTTGGCAGAAGAAAAGCGCAAAGCCACCTGGGTCGATGAAGTCATTATCGTGGAAGAGCCATCTGTGACCACCGCTGTCTCTCGCCTGCAAGCCGGTGATCTTGATGTCTACACCAGCACATCATCTGAGCCCGTTCCTTTCGCAACCATTCTCGCCGATCCAAACCTAGACTATTATCAGACATTTGGCTCCTACAGTGAACTCACGTTCAACCCGGTAGGCCCAACTTTCACCGATGGTCGTCTAAATCCGTTTGGGATTATGAGAATCCGCGAAGCGTCAAACTTGATCATTGATCGCGACTACATTGCACAAGAACTCTATGGCGGCTTAGCCCTGCCCAAGTACAATATGTTGAACAACGCCTATGTAGACTACTCCAGAGTTGTTGAAACGGCGCGCGCCCTTGAGCAGAAGTACGCCTACAACTTTGAAGAAGGCAAACGGATTATCACTGAAGAAATGCTTAATGCCGGTGCTGAGCTTGTCAACGGCAAATGGCACTATAACGGTGAGCCCATTGAAATCTTAATCCTCGCTCGCAGCGAAGACCAGCGTATGGACGTTGGCGACTATTTCGCCGAACAAATGGAAAAATGCGGCTTCGTGGCCACAGTGGATTACAGAAGTGGTGCCGAGGCTTCCCCCCCGATCTGGATGATGGGCGATCCGTGGGAAGGCAAATGGCATGTCTACACTGGCGGTTGGGGTGCCGGTGCAGTTTACAGAGACCAAGGACATATCTTCGATCAAATGTATACCAGAAGAACCATGAGCCAACCTCTCTGGCAGGCACTGGAACCAATTCCGGAGTTAGACGAAATCTCTGAAAAACTATACTACAAGAGATTCACCACTATGGAAGAAAGAAAAGAACTCTATTCGAGAGCCTTAGAACTCGCGTTCCAAGACTCACCCCGTATTTACACGGTTGACCAAATTTCCTATGTTCCCCCCCGCCGTGCTGACGTTAGTGTCGCTTCCGACCTAGCGCAAGGCGTATCCAGTACAGCCCTGTGGCCCAGTACTCTGCGTCGCGGCGAAGAGATCGGTGGCACAATAACACTTGGCGCACAGCAAGTACTCGTCGAACCTTGGAACCCCGTAGGCGGCTCCAACTGGACCTTTGACCAGCTGCCAATAAGGGCCACCTTCGATCGTGGTTTCATCAGCAACCCCTTTACAGGCAACTATATGCCCCACAGAATCGAACGGGTGGAAGTTACCGTAAAAGAAGGGTTACCGGTTGCGAAATCGCCTGAGTCTGATTGGGTAACGCTTGAATTCGTACCTGAGATTGAAGTACCCGGCGATGCTAACCTTTATTGGGATCCGTCCGTACAGAGATTTATCACTGTGGAAGAGAAGTATCCCGAAGGCCTGACCGTTCCTCGCAAGAGCGTCATCTACTATCGCGATGACATCTTCGAAAACGTAACCTGGCATGATGGCAGCCCCTACACCATCGGTGATATGATGCTGCCAACAGTACTGAGTTGGGATCGCGGCTACGAAGAAAGCCCGGTTTTTGACCCGGCAGAAGAAGCTAGCTTGAAATCTGCCATTGACAATGCCCGCGGCTGGAGAATCCTGTCGGAAGATCCGTTTATCTATGAAGTATACTCCGAATCTTGGTACATCGATGCTGAACAAAACCTGGGCGACATCTTCGCAGTTTACTACAACTACGGAACCGCCCCCCCTGGCACACACTTGTTCTGGGCATGATGGCCGAGATGAACGGCGAATTGGCTTTCACCGCATCTAAAGCTAACACTTTGGATGCAGAATGGCTCGGATACCACTCCGGCCCAAGTCTGCCGATTCTTGCTAAGCATTTGGATAAAGCAATTGAAACCAATTTCCTCCCATACGAGAGCTTCCTAAGCCAGTACATCTCGGAAGAAGAAATTGCACTACGCTATGCCAATGCTAAGAAATGGTACCAAGAAAAAGGCCACTTCTGGATCGGTAATGGCCCCATGTATCTTGAGAAAGCCTATCCGGTCGAGAAAATGGTACACTTGAAGCGCTACGAGAAGTACTCCGAACCCGCTGACAAGTGGGCAATGTTTGATGAACCGCGCATTGCTGAAGTTGAGATTGTTGGCGAAGGCCGCGTCAAAGCCGGCGAAGCAGTAGCTTTCCGGGTTGACATTTCCTTCAAGGGCGAACCCTATGCCATGGAGCACATCCAGGAAGTCAAATACATCATCCTAGATGCAACCGGGCAGGTAGCCTACAGTGGCTACGCAGTGGGAATTGCCGACGGCCACTTCGAAATCATCTTAACCGGCAGCGATACGGCTAAATTGCCTACCGGTTCCAACACGGTCGAAGCAATTGTCCTGCCGACGTTGGTTGGCGGCGCGACCTTCGGCTCGCACACCTTCGTAACGCTTCCGTAGGAAGAGTCGCGGATAACAACCCGAGATTTAAGAAGCGGAGGGCGTATAGCCTACGCCCTCCTCTTTTTCTGTTCCAGATCATTATCGGGAGGTATGGGAAATGCAAAATATAGACACGGCGCAAAAACCTGCTGTCTCAGCGCGCAAACGCAGAAACAGCAGTTTTGGGCGCATATTCAAGTACACCCTAGTACGTGGAACCACCTTGCTCATTACAGTTGTAATCGGTGTCTACCTCGCCATTCTGATTGCAAATGGCGGTGGCTATGTGGATGAAATGCGCAAAGGCCAGATTAGGGAAAAAAAATTTCCTTGGAACTTGCGGGCGACCAGGAAATGCAATTCTTGACGCTTCAGGAAAGACGCGAGCTTGAAGCAAGCAAGGTTCAGGTTGAAATTGAAAAGCTAGGGCTGGACCGCCCGTTTATGGTCAGGAGCTTTGAGTATTTGTGGAACGGCCTCACCTTGAATTTAGGATCCGCGGAATATCTTCTCAGTGACAGCGGGTCACGTCAAATACGCAACATCCTGGGGGGGAACGCTTAGCGCCCACTCTTCTTTTGATGGCCACCGGACAACTTATGCTCTTTTCGGGGGCTATCCATAGCATTATTCCTCTCGCGCCGCTATGGAAGCTTTTTTTGATAGAATTGTCATCGCCATGGCACCGACAAGTTCGGCGCCTGCTTGGTTTTACGGCATATTTCTCATTCTTCTTTTCGCCGCCTTACTGGGCTGGCTTCCCTTTGGTGGCATGATTGACGCTCCCCCCCGCCCCAGGGCGCGCTAGCGAGGGCCCTGAGTATTGCCAAGCATATGATTCTGCACTGCTCGCCTTGGTGATCAGTTCGATTTTTTCTACTTCTTACTCTTGGCGGACGTTCTTTTTAATCTATTCCAGCGAAGACTATGTGGAAATGGCGAAGGCCAAGGGTTTATCAGACAGAACAATTGAACGTCGCTATGTCTTGCGGCCTACGCTGCCCACCATCATTACCAGCTTCGCCCTGACTTTGATAACACTGTGGACAGGGGCAATCGTGCTTGAGACAGTGTTTGCTTGGCCGGGTATTGGGCGTTTGACCCAGCAAGCGATCAATCTCTTTGATACGCCTGTAATTGTGAGCACCGTTGTGATTTACGCGTATCTCTTGGCCCTAACTGTCTTTTTACTCGATATAATTTACTCTTTGGTTGACCCCCCCAGAGTCAAATTAGGCGGAGGTGGAACTAGAGCATGACAGGAATCAGAAATCTTTTCAGGCAAATTAAGAACTACCCGTCCGCTGTGGCAGGGCTGGCAATCATCATCTTCTTGGTGGTGCTTGCACTTTATGCTTTGATCACAATACCCTACAGTGAAGCGGTTCGCCTCTGGCGTGGCGGAGATAATGTCTGGATGGAAACGCCGCGGAACGCAAGGCCCGCTTGGTTCAACTATTTTACAAAGAAAAAGACCCGAAACAATCGTTCTAAGAACAACAGACGAACCGCATCTAAAGACCGTTGTAGACCTGGGCGGCGGGGTATCCACTTGCGATACGATATTGGAATTTGATTATAATTACGACAGATTCCCATCCGAGCTGGCCGTCTTCTTTACTGCCGCTTTTAAGAATGCCCGTCCTAATGTTTCCATCAAATGGATCACCCCCCCGATGGGCGTGAGATACCCATTGCGGATTTATCTGTGCGCGGTCAAGAAACCTACCGCATCTCACAAGATACCAAGCTCTTGCGCAGGTTGAAGAACGTGCAGCCGGAGATTGCCCTTTTTGCCGATCCTAAAAACCCGAACAAAGTGGTAAAGGGCACCTATAAACTGGTAACGGAAGGATTGCTGTTCGAAGATGGTTCTGAACTGGATGCATCCTTAATTGTCTATGGTCAACTGCACGGTTTGGCGGGTACAGACCACCGCCGCCGAGATATCATGGTTGCCCTTTTGTGGGGTACACCCGTTGCGCTGGCTTTTGGCCTAGTTGCCGCGGTTGGCTCCTCTTTAACGACAATGACATTAGCGGCGGCCTCAGTCTGGTTCGGCGGTTGGGTTGATTGGCTGATCAGGCGCATCAACGAGATTGTCATGATCCTACCCCCCCTGCTGCCCATTTTGATTATGGTGGGGCTCTTTTATTCCCGCAGTATTTGGGCCATTTTGGGTGTAGTTATTTTACTGGGGATCTTCGGTTCCGGCATTTTAAGCTACCGCTCCATGTTTCTCCAGGTAAAAGAATCCGGCTATATAGACGCGGCCAGGGCTTATGGTGCTGGCAGCGGCAGAATCATTTTCCGCTACATGATCCCCCCAAAATTGTGCCGGTTTTGATTCCGGGGTTTGTCACACAGGTACCCGCTTTCGTATTCCTAGAAGCAACGTTATCTGTGCTCGGTCTTGGTGATCCGGTTTTGCCTACATGGGGGGGTAAACTGCTGAATGATGCCCATGCTAACGGCGCATTGTTCAACGGCTACTTCTATTGGGTACTTGAGCCGGCGCTGCTGCTGGTTTTCGCCGGGCTGGGATTTGCAATGCTTGGTTTTGCCCTTGACCGGATATTCAACCCACGTCTAAGGGGGGGTTATAGAAATGAGCAAAAACATTCTGCTTGATGTCAAAAACCTAAAATTATATTTCCGCACCAGAAGCGGCCCTGTCCAGGCAGTAGATGATGTCAGTTTCCAACTGCAGCAGGGAAAAACGCTAGCGGTAGTCGGGGAATCCGGTTGCGGTAAAACATCCTTGGCAAAGGCTATTTTACGCCTTTTGCCCCCCCGCAATATTGAAACCTACACAGGTAGTGTCATATTTGACGGCAAGGATATCATGAAGTATGATGATGAAAAATTCCGCAAAGAAATTCGCTGGAGCAATATTGCCATGGTGCCCCAGGCCTCGATGAACTCATTAAATCCGGTGATCCGAATTGAAGATCAGCTTACAGAACCTCTTTTGATTCACGAAAAGATCACCAAACAGCAAGCGGGCGCCCGTGTGAGAGACGTTTTCCAAATTGTCGGTTTGCCCCTTGATTTTCTCCAGCGGTACCCCTTCGAGCTCAGCGGCGGAATGCGTCAAAGGGCAACAATTGCCATGGCGCTGGCGTCCAACCCCCCCAAGCTCGTTATCCTTGACGAACCCTCGTCTGCGTTGGACCTGCTTACCCAGGCCAATCTAATGAACGTGCTGAAGCGGATCAAACACGAAATTCACACAACGTTCATCCTGATTACCCATGACATCGGCACTGCAAGCGAACTGGCCGATGAAGTTGCGGTTATGTATGCCGGCGAGATGATTGAATTAAGTTCGGCACAGCACTTTTACACGGACGCGCACCATCCTTATTCGCAAAATTGATGGCCAGCGTCCCCACCCTGCGAGAAGACAAGGAATTGGAGTTCATACCGGGCCAACCCCCTTCCTTGATTAATCCTCCCCAGGGCTGCCGTTTTGCTGCCCGGTGTGACAAGAGGTTCAGCAAATGCTCTACCCCTCCCAAGACAACATTGTTGGAAGATGGGTCAACAGTGCAGTGCTGGTTACATGACGAGACAGGAGAGGTGAAACATGCCTAGTCTAGCTGTGAATTTGCCACAAGATCAACCCGAAGAACTAAAGCCGGTCTTACAAATCGAAGATCTGCACACCTGGTTTGAAGTGCGGCGGTTGGGCTTTTTCAAAGCCGGTGATGTACGCGCTTTGGATGGTGTCACCTTTAATCTGTACGAGGGCGAAACGGTATCCATTGTCGGTGAAAGCGGATGCGGAAAACGACCTTGGCTAAAACGATTCTGGGGCTGCATCCCCCCCCACAAAGGGAAAGATTTTTTTTCGAAGATCAGGACTTAACGTCGTTTGATAAAGAAGGCTGGAAGTACTACCGTTCCAACATCGGTTATATCCAGCAGGACCCTTACGGTGCCCTGCCGCCCTTCATGTCCGTCAAACGCATTCTGGAAGAGCCCATGAAGATCAACGGCATTCGAGATAAGGACGAGCAAAAAAAAGAAGGATCAGGCAGATCTTAGAAGAGGTAAAACTGGCCCCCCCATCGAGGATTTTTTTTGCCGAAATTTCCCCCCCATATGCTCAGCGGCGGCCAGCAGCAGCGTTTAGTGATTGCCAGGGCCATGGTCTTAGATCCGAAGATATTGATTGCGGACGAACCGGTGTCCATGCTTGACGCGTCTGTGCGGGTGGAGATTTTGCAACTGCTGCAGGGTTTGCAGAGGAGGCACAACTTGGCGATCCTGTACATTACCCATGACCTCTCCACAGTCCGTTATTTCTCAGAACGCATTTTCGCCATGTACGGCGGAAAGATAATCGAGAAGTCCGCAACGACTGCACTGCTCGAAAAGCATTACATCCTTATACTCAGGCGCTTTTGATGCAACATCCGATCCGGACGCGGCAAATTTGACCGCATTTAAGGATGTACCGACGGGTGAACCGCCAAGCCTTATGAACCCACCGGCGGGCTGCCGCTTCCACCCTCGCTGCTCCCAGATAATCAAGGGGGGGCTCTGCGATGTGGAAATGCCGCCTGAATTTGAAGTATTGGAAGGACATTCAGCCTCTTGCTGGCTGTATAAGGAACAGGAGTAAAATGGACAGAACAAAACGCCAGATGCTTATTGGGGGGGACCCTGCTGGTTATAGGCTGGTTGACAGTCTTTGGAATCGTGTTAGAGTTGATTCCCACCTCCATCTGGCTGAATATGGTGGCCTATGCCGTAACCCTGGTGGGATTTACGATCGGAATTATGGGCGTAGCGGCCAATATCGCCATGAACCTTAAGAAGCATCGTCAAGACGGCGAATAAAAAAAATGAAGGCGTTCACCGGCTAAATTCCCGGGAACGCCTTTTTTTAATCACTGCTCCATTCAAAACTGTAGTTTCCCCCCCTAGCCCTCGCACCGCTAACCTTTAAGGTGTGCCTGCCGGCGGCGGTAATCACGGCCTTTTTTTCGCCCCCCGTGTTCCCGCGGGAAAATCCAGTACCTCATTGCCGTCCGGGTCAGTGAAAACGGCGGTTAATTCACCTTCTTTCTGCACCAGTTCATACTGAAAGGTTATTACGTCCCCCCTTCTTTTAGATGAATCCGCTTTGTCTGAAACCCGGAAAGCAGCATAAACGATGCGGACATCTTATTTCCCCCCCAAGAATGGGATTTATAGCCAATCCTCACTCCACTGCGGATACAGCCGCACAGCAAAACGCAAATGACCAGTAAAGTTGTGATAACAAGAATCAAGCGCTTATTATTCATCGCTCCCGCCCCTTCACCCTGCCAGTTTTTAGCGCTTCTCCAATAGAACGGGTCATCTCTTTAGCGAAAGTACTGCCCGTTTGCGGGCATACATGAGCTGCCCCCCATATTCTCTGCCCCCCCATGGCCGTTAGTGGCCACAAAGCCCTTTTCTAACGGCGCAAACATTGCCGCCAAGCGTTCCGTGTTGAGCCTTTCGTACTGTTCGTCATGGACAATGAAGCCCTCGGCGAATCGCCCTCTGTACTTGGGCCGATAATCATCGGGGTAATAGCCCAGGCACAACATGGTGATGGGGAAAGCGAAATCGGGCAGATTCAATAGTTCGCGGTGAACCTCATAATTCTCCATGATGTCCCCCCCAATATAACAAGAGCCGATTCCCAGGCTCTCCGCGGCGATAACGGCGGTCTGGGCCGCTATAATTGCATCGTTGACAGCGATAAACAAATCACCCAGCCGCGGCCCCCCCTGCCAGCTGCGGCCCGCAGCGGCACAGAACTCGGGTACACCGCTCTGGCGGTAGTAGTCAAACCAGCGTTGGTAATCCGCCAAAAACAGCAGAATAAGCGGGGCCCGGGCTATAAAGGGCTGGTTGTCACAGGTTACGCTTAAGCGTTCTTTAACAGACCGTTCCGTGACCGTTACAATTGAATAGAGCATCATGTTCCCCGCGGTCGGCGCCCTTAATGTGGCCTCAAGCAGGGTTTTTCGATGCTCCGGACTGATTGGCCGATCCTTGTAGACACGAAGTGAACTTCTAGCATGGATAGTCCGTAAAACAGCATTCATATCACTTAATTCCTCCCATCCTCACAGTCTTCGCATGCAGCATCTGCACCATATTGATGGTACCGTTCCTTAGAAAAAGGTGTTTGCACGGCCGAGGCAGAACCTATCAATGAACTGATTATCCATCATCAAGGAGGCCGAGGCATGAAATCAAATGAATTATCTGCTGTATTAAAAGAGATGCACGCCAAACGAGAAGCGGGTTTTAACTGTGCCGAAGGAGTCTTTTGGGCTGTCTGCCGCCTAGTGGGCCTAGACACCCCCCCCGTGGCCTGCATGACCGGTTTCGGGGGTGGAGTAGCCGGCAGTGGTTCTGTCTGCGGCGCACTCTGCGGCGCCATTGCTGCTGCCGGGGTCTACGTAGGCAGAACTGAAGCGGAAGACCTAAAAGCCAAAGCGAAATGCACGGCGCTCAGCAAGGACATCGCCCGAAACTTCAGCGCAAGAATGGAGACCCAATTATGCCGGGAAATTCTCGGTTACCTACCGGGCCATAGACCGCCTGAGGCACCCAGTTACGAGGGTATTAACCCCCCCAAGTGCGCGGAAGCGGTAACAGTGGCGGTTGAAGAAGCGATCAGGGTAATCGAAACAAACAGTAACGCCGCCCTAAACTAAAATCGGCAGTTCCGATAAATAAGTAAGCAGGGCCTGCCGATCCCCGTGGGCATATGCACTGAAATCATCCCCGGTGACATTGATGATATCATCCGTCACTAAATAAACGGCCATTCCCAGACCGGCCGCGCACAGATCCTGCTGCACATCGTTGCCCACCATCAGGCAATTCTCGGGCCGGAGCCCCATGATCTCCAGGATTTGGCGATAATAAGCTAAATTTGGCTTGGCGTAATGAAAATCCTCATAAGTTGTGATCAGGTTGAAATCAGCCGGATTGACGCCCGCCCAGCGCATGCGTTCCAGAATGGCTGCTCTGGGGGGGAAAATGGGGTCAGTAGCCAGCACTAGTTGATAACCTTTTTCCTTCAGCAGCTGCACTGCCCGATTGGCCAGCGGCGTTGGTTCCACCACATTGGCAACCCTGGCGAATTCGTCTTGATAAAACGATCGAATTCGGCACTATGATCTGCCGCCGACCCGCCGAAAGCACTCAAGAACAGGCGCCAAAAGCGAGTTTCGTTCGTCATGCTGCCATCATTAGCAGCCATAAGCTCTGCCCCCTGCAGAACGACCTCCACCAGGCGGCGCGGTTCGTAACCGATTTCGGCACCTTTGAGGCTCAACTCTTTAGATAGGCCTTGGTAAACAAGTCCAAATCCATGGGCAGCAGAGTGCCGTCTAAATCAAATAAAACGGTATTCATATTACCTTTCCTCCCGCAGCTTGCCGCCGAGCAATGTGTGCCCGGATCATATCTTTACTCTTTCTTGCCAAAAACCCCCCTTGGTGTACGGCATAAATGCGCTTTAATTCCGTAATGGGTTTTTGATGGTCATCAACCCTGAGATCCACTTTCACATCGTTAAAGCCGCCGTAACCGGCGCCTTCCTGTACAATCAAAAGAGAAGCGGATTGTTTGCCGCGCGAATCGCCCCCCCGGCGGCCTGACCCGCCGCTAGGGCAGCCAACAGCCTTTCAGCTAAAGTTCCGGTATCGGACTCAAATGTGTCCGCTAAAGCTCGCACTGTCTGCTCACTGACCAAGATGTTTCCCTGCGCCGCATAATACTGTCCCGTTACTCCTCCGGCCCAATCGTGGCACTGCGCGCCTGTGAAGGTGGCCGCATTGCCCTTACTGTCCACAATACCCACCTGGCGTTTTTCCCGGCCCGGGTCAGAGGCGAGTAAAAGTTCCATTACCTCCTGAGCGCTTTTTCCCTCTGCGAGCAGTTCTAACCCCCGGGGGGGCCCAAACCCGGTATTAGCGTAAGATTGGGTAGCGATTGCCCCACGCCGGCCTTGGCCCAAGGGCAAACGGCCCCCCCACCGCCACAAACTTGGATTGCACAGCTATACCCCACTCTTGCGCAGCGGGATCAAAGCCCACAATGGAAAACGTAGCAACGATTTCTCTTTTCACGCCCATTCCCCTTGTTCATTTATTGTTAATATACGCCGTTTAGGCGGGACACCTTTCAGTTTACCACATCCTGCCTCCGCCCTTGAGGCGGTTTAAAATTGATTTGCCGTAGCGCCAACTAACCAAAGCCAAACCGACCGCTAAAACGGCCAAGATAACAGCTGGAACATAGGCCCCATCCCTTAGATTGCTGCCCATTATTACCGAGACAAAAAGGGCAGGAAATCGGCCCGCAAGCGAAAGAAGCAAAAACCGGCCCGGAGCCAATTCCGTTAAGCCCGCCAAATAAGTGAGCAGGTCCTTGGGAAAGCCGGGAATAAGAAAAACTATAAAAACGGCTAGATCCAGGCGGGGGGGCCCCCGCATCAAATCCCGCAAGCGCTCCAGTTTTGCGGTCGAGACCAAAGCACGGATAAACGGATAGCCCAAAAAAACGGGCAGTATAAAAGGCCACTGTTGAGCCAGTAATGCGCCTAACAGCAAATACACCGTGCCCAACAGTGGGCCGAAAATATAACCGGCCGCGATCTGCACAAGTTCGCCCGGAATGGGCGGAACAATAATTTGCAGAACCTGAATGCCCACAAATACGAGGGCGCCCCAAGGGCCCAAGCCCGCGATAAATTCAAGGAACACATCGGGTTCTTTGGCCAGCTTTAGAATTCCGGGCCCGTAAACAGCGCCCAAAATCCCCCCCAATAACGCGATGAACACAACAAGCACAATGAGATTATAAATGGATATCCCGCAAAAGCGTATAGGTGCGCCCTCCCAAAGATGTGGTGTCAAGCCGCGCTTCAAATTCATTTTTCAAAAGGGCTAAAACAAGGCAGTCCTCCCAAACACCCCCCCTATGGCGGATAAAAGTATACTGTCTGAGCACGCCCTCCCGCTTGAAACCAAACTTCTCCAAGAGGTGAATGGATGCGCTGTTTTCCGGAAATACGGAGGCCTGGATGCGGTGCATTTCTAATTCATGAAAAGCAAAGGGGGGGATTATCGCTCGCAGAACCTCAGACATGATCCTTGGTGCTGGTACTCCATGGACAATTCGTAGCCCAACTCCGCCCGGGAAAAATGATCAAAGTCGCTAAACCCACAAGTACCAATCACCTTATCCTGCGGTTTAAGCGTAATGCCCCCCCAGCGAATGGACTGTTCTTCTGCATAACCCGTCTTAAAAAAAACGGACGAAGCCTCTGCCTTCGGCGGCCGTTTAGGCCACCAGTCATAATATCGTGCCAGCTCCTCAGTGAAGTATGCATAAATATCTGCCCCCCCGTCTTCATATTTGAGCTGGCGTAAGATCAACCTTTCCGTTTCCAGAATGGGAAATTGCGAAAAGAATGGCATACACCGACCAATCCACCTTTATTTATAATTAGTGCTGCTTTTATTCTACCACATTCTGCCGCTAAATAAAGGGCCCATCCTGCCGGGTGGGCCCTTTACATAAATTGTGAACGGGGTGTTTTCACAACTTTTGCAAAGCGCGCCTACCAATATCCGTCCGGTAAAACAAACCGGGCAAAATGAGATCATTTAAGACTCCGTATACCCTATTTTGAGCGGCCGCAAGTGTACAGCCCGATGCGGCCAAAAGAAAGGTGCGCCCGCCCGTGGCAATCAATTCGCCCCCACCGCCCGGCGCCACTCCACTGTAATAAAGATGAAGATCGGCAGCGGCCAAAGGCATTGCCCCCCCAATCTGGGCCGCCCGGCACAATCTTGCGGGTAACCGTCACAGGCCACCACAACGCCCAGCATGGGCCGGGGGTCCCAGTCCAATTCGGGTTTTTCGCCGGCCATCAGCTTCAAGATCACTTCGATCAAATCAGATTTCAGGCGGGGTAAAACAACCTGTGTTTCCGGATCACCCAGCCGCGCGTTGAATTCAATCACTTTGGGCCCCTCTGCCGTCAAGATTAGACCGGCATAAAGAACACCGCTAAAAAAAATCTGCCTTCTGCCAGCAACGCGTGGACCGCGGGCTGTAAACTGTATCAACCGCTTCCTTTATTATCTCCGGGCTGATCTGGGGGGGTACGGGCGAATAGGCTCCCATGCCGCCCGTATTTGGCCCCGTATCCCCCCCGTCATAGGCCCGTTTATGATCTTGGGCGATCTGCAGGGGTACCACAAGATCGCCATGCACAAAGGCCATGAGTGAAAACTCTTCTCCGACCAAGAATTCTTCGATTACCACCACCGAAGAAGCGGCCCCATGCTTTTTTTTCCACCAGCATTTCCCTGACGGCCGCCTCCGCTTCGCGGCGCGTTTCTGCCACCACAACGCCTTTGCCGGCTGCCAAGCCATCCGCTTTGATGACAACGGGAATGGGACAGTGGTCAAGATATTCCCGCGCCGCTTGGTGATCATCGAAGACACCGTAGCGGGCCGTGGGAATACCGTGTTTTGTCATCAACCGTTTAGCAAACGCTTTGCTCCCTTCAATTTCGGCAGCCTTTTTTTGTAGGGGCAAATACCCTCAAACCGGCCTGCTGTAGGCGGTCCGCCAAGCCATCCATGAGGGGCTGCTCCGGGCCGATTAAGACCAGATTGATCTTTTCTGTTTGGGCAAAGTCAATTAGTTCCTCCTGTTCTGACTCGGTATAGGGCAGCAGTTCGGCGCAGGAGATCATCCCCCCCGGGTTGCCCGGAGCCGCATAGATGCGGCTGACAAGAGGGCTTTCTTTAATCTTTTCGCAAAGGGCATGTTCGCGGCCGCCCCCCCGGCCGATTACCAAAACCTTCATTGCTCTCCCCCCCCTAGTGTTTAAAGTGCCTTGTTCCGGTAAACACCATGGCAATACCATGTTCGTTCGCTTTAGCGATAGAATCGGCATCGCGGATTGAACCGCCCGGTTGGATAATGGCGGTAATACCGGCTTGGGCAGCCACTTCCACCGTATCATCCATGGGGAAGAAGGCGTCTGAGGCCAAGGCCGCTCCCCCCCTAGCCTTTTCGCCGGCCTGGCCCAAGGCTATTCGGGCCGCCCCCCCACCCTATTCATCTGCCCCCCCGCACCAACACCGAGCGTCATTTCTTGATCGACCACAACTATCGCATTTGATTTAACGTGTTTCACAACCCGCCAGCCAAACTCAAGGGCCGCCATCTCTGCCGCGTCGGGCCGGCGCTCAGTAACAATGCGCCATTTGCCGCTATCGTCTTTTTCCAGATCCTCCTCCTGTACTAACAGCCCCCCCCGGGCAGCGAAGTATACTGCAAGCCCCGTTTGGGCAGATCGCCCACCGGCAGCTGCAGCAAGCGAAGGTTGGGCTTGGCCGCTAAAATACGTAACGCCGCTTCGGTAAAGGCGGGAGCAATAATTATCTCCAAAAATATTTCTGCCAACTGTCGCGCAACAGCCTCCTTCACCGCACCGTTCAGGGCCACAATGCCTCCGAAAATGGAAATCGGGTCCGCCGCGAACGCTTTGCCAAACGCTTCTTCCATTGTGCGTCCCAGCCCCACACCGCAGGGGGGGTTGGAATGTTTGACCGCAACGGCCGCCGGCCGCTCAAATTCTCGCACAATTCGCAGGGCGGCACCGGCATCGGAAAAATTGTTGTAAGAAAGCTCTTTACCCTGCAGCTGCTTAGCATTCACCAAAGCACTGTTTTCTGCCAAAGGAGCCCGATACAAAGCGGCCCGCTGCTGGTGGTTTTCGCCGTAACGCAGCTGCTGCTGCAGTTCGTAGGTTAGTGTCAGCTTCTCCGGAAACCCATTGTCCGTCATATCGCTGAAATAACCGGCAATAAGCGCGTCATAGGCCGCAGTATGCCTAAACACTTTGGCAGCCAACCGCCGCCTTGTGGCCGCATCAATTTGCCCCCCCCGGCCGTGAGCTGCCGGCCAATTGAATCATAATCCGCCGGATCCACCACAGGCACCACATGGCGATGGTTCTTGGCCGCCGCCCGCAGCAGTGTGGGCCCGCCTATATCTATGTTTTCCACCGCCTGCTCCAAAGCCACATCAGCTGCACTGATCGTTTCCTGAAAAGGGTACAAGTTCACGCAAATGAGTTCGAAAGGCAAAATCCCATGCTGCTTCAATTGGGCTCGGTCATCTTCCCTATCCAACCGGGCCAACACACCGCCGTGAATCTTAGGATGCAGTGTCTTTACCCTGCCCCCCCCAGAATCTCCGGAAATCCGGTGAGCTCGTTCACTTCCCGGACGGGTAGATCCGCTTCTCGTAAAAGCCGGGCGGTACCGCCGGTGGAAACCAGTTCAAAACCGGCCCGGACAAGCTGTGCGGCAAACTCAACCACACCCGTTTTATTAGATACACTAAGTAGTGCACGCCTTTGCATGTCAATCTTCCTCCTTATCTTTCAAAAGATCCTGCAGCACGCGGGGGGGTAGAGGCGGTGTTCGATACGGTGGATCTTTTCCGCCAGGCTTTCCCTGGTCTCATCCGCTGCAATTGCTACCTTTTCCTGAGCGATCACGGGGGGGCCCGTATCCACACCCGCATCCACGAAATGAACGGTGACTCCACTTTCCTGCGCCCCCCCGCTGCCAGAGCCTGCCCTATGCCGTCTTTACCGGGGAACAGGGGCAGCAGCGACGGGTGAATGTTAATAATCCGCCGGGGGGGTAGCGCTCCAAAAGGGTAGGCCCGATAATCCGCATGTAACCGGCTAAAATAAGGTACTCTACCTTCAACTGCGCCAAACGTTCGGCGATCATAAGCTCGTAATCCGCTTTCTCCGCAAAATCCCGGGCGTTAAAGCTAAGGGACGGGATGCCCGCCTCGGCAGCGCGCCGCAGGCAATAAGCACCCGCCCGATCACAGACTACCAATTTCAAGTCGGCATGCAGTTCGCCCCGTTCAATCGAATCTATAATGGCCTGCAAATTGGAACCATGGCCGGAAGCAAAGACCGCAATTTTCCTCATAACAGTCTAATCCCCCCCGCTTCAGGCCGCACCACACCCAGTTCATAAAGGGGGGGTTCACCCAGCCCGTGAAAACGGGCCAAAATGGAGTCTTTCATGTCCGTAGCCGCGGCCACAACCATGCCCACACCCATATTGAAAACATTAAACATCTCGCTGCGCTCTAGCGCCCCCTAGTGTTTCCAAAAGGCCAAAGATGGGCCGAGGCCGCCAGGCATCAAGCTGAATATCCGCACCCAATGTGGGCGGCAGCATACGCGGAATGTTTTCTAAAAACCCGCCGCCCGTAATATGAGCGGCACCCTTAATTTTACCCGCCTGGATTAGGGGGGGCAGCAGGAGCTGCACATAAATCCTGGTAGGCCGCAGCAGTTCTTCCGCCCAGGTACAGCCCAGTTCGGTACGTAAGCATTTAAATCTATTTTCTGTTCTTCCAGCAGTATCTGTCTTACCAGTGAATAGCCGTTGCTGTGCAGGCCACTGGAGGGAAGGCCAAAAAGCACATCACCCGCTTCGATTTGGGAACCATCCAAGATCTGATCTCGTTCGCAGGCGCCTACCGCAAAACCGGCCAGATCATATTCATCTGGCCCGTACAGCCCCCCCGGCATTTCCGCCGTTTCACCCCCCCGAGCAGGGCACAGCCGGCCCGCACACAACCTTCCGCCACACCCGCGACCAGTTTTCTGTGCGCGCGGGATCGTTTTTCCCGCAAGCAATATAATCTAGGAAAAAGAGGGGCTCCGCTCCCTGCACCAAGACATCATTAACGCACATGGCCACCGCATCAATGCCCACCGTGTCATGTTTATCGGCCAAAAATGCAATCATAATCTTGGTGCCTACTCCGTCGGCACCGGCTACAAGCACCGGGTTTTCATAGCCCAGCCCGGCCAGATCAAAAAGGCCTCCAAATCCGCCCAGGCCGCCGAATACCCCCCCGGGCGATGCGTCCTTTGCACATGCTTTTTAATGCGCTCCACCGTTGCATAGCCCGCCTGCAGATCTACCCCCCCGGCGCGCTGATAAGCTTTAGACAAAGGCTTCTTCCTCCTTCACGGGATAATTGCCGGTAAAACAGGCCGTGCACAGGCCGTAGTTGTCTTTGATAGCCATATCACCCAGCACCTCCCGCATTTTTTTCCACACTCAAGAAGCGCAGCGAATCGGCACCAATCAACTCTCTCATTTCTTCCACTTCGTAATTGGCCGCCAAAAGCTCGCCCTCACTGAGCGTATCCATGCCGTAATAACAGCGATAACGAATGGGCGGCGAAGCTATTAGAATGTGGACCTCCGAAGCGCCCGCTTCCTTAAGCAGGGTCGTAATCCTGCGCCCGGTTGTGCCCCGCACAAATGAATCGTCAACCAGTACGACCCGTTTATTTTCCACCACACCGCGTACGGCAGATAATTTTAGTTTCACGCCCTGTTCCCGCAGGGACTGCGATGGCTCAATAAAAGTGCGGCCCACATACCTGCTTTTGATCAAGCCAAGTTCGTAAGGGATTCCGGTTGCTTCCGCGTAACCGATGGCAGCTGACAGGCTGGAATCGGGCACCCCGTTACCACATCCGCTTCAATTGGGTGTTCTGCGCCAGTGCCTTGCCCAGCTTTTTGCGAGCGGTATGGACGTTCATGCCGCGTAAGTTGCTATCCGGGCGGGAAAAATAAATATATTCCATGGCACACATGGCTTGGTTTGTTTCCCGGCAAAACATTTCGCTTTGCAAACCGGCGCGGCTGATAATAAGCAGTTCGCCCGGCTGCACATCGCGCTCGTGTTCCGCCCCCCGATCAAATCAAAGGCGCACGATTCGGAGGCCACAACGTAAGCCCCCCGCCCAATCTGCCCAACGAAAGGGGCCTAAGGCCGCAGGGATCAAGCGCGGCATAGAGGGCTTCTTCTGTTAAGAGCACAAAGGCATACGAGCCTTGCAGCATCAAAAGGCTCAATTTGATCCTTTCCGCCAGGGGGGGCGCGTCCCCGCCCCGTTTGATCAAATGGGCCAATATTTCGGCATCTGACTCAGTTTGAAAGATACTGCCTTCCGCTTCCAGAAGCCCCC
>JMBV01000220.1_pt1 | contig 21465 bp, 29 predicted proteins | sample 616531 | NCBI WGS metagenome assembly JMBV01 (sample SAMN02727904, study PRJNA239997) | anaerobic digester metagenome | biome: anaerobic digester; isolation source: mesophilic anaerobic digester inoculated with municipal waste water sludge... | place: Germany: Bielefeld University, CeBiTec ...
ACCTTGCGATATTTATTGTATTCATATCGCAAACCAATTGACCGAGATCATTAACTATAATAATTTGCTTAATAGCTGCAAGGTTTGGAAAAAAAATTGATCAACCAATTCTCATTTTTTTATAGTATTTCATTGCATCAGGCATTATTTTCTTAATTCTGGCAATTCGATTTTGATCAGATGGATGCGTACTAAGATATTCCGGTGGTTTTGAGCCTCCCATTGCCGACATCCTTTCCCAGAATTCAATAGCTGCATTAGGATTATAACCTGCCATTGCCATAAATAATAATCCAAGATAATCAGCTTCGTATTCATGTGAGCGTGAAAAAGGAAGGCTTATGCCTACCGTTGAACCTATTCCATAGGCCGCCATAAAAAGTTGCTGTGTTTCGGCCGGTTTCTCAGCAAGAGCGACGGAAAGCGCCAGAGCGCCGGTTTGGATAAGAAGTCCTTGGCTCATACGCTCATTCCCATGTCGCGCTACAACATGAGCAATTTCATGCCCTATGACTACAGCCAGTCCTTCAACGGTTTTGGTGTAAGGCAAAATACCGCTGTAAACCACTATTTTACCACCAGGCATCGCCCATGCATTTGGTGTATTATCTTCTATCAGGTTATACTCCCACTGGAATTCGGAGATACGACTCCCAAGGCCGTTTTGTCTGAGATAATTTTCGGCAGCAGTCGCAATCTTACTTGCCACATCCTTTACCATACGTCCTTCAGCAGTATTTTGGGCTACTTTATTCTGCTTCAAAAAAAATCGCTATAAGCCGTCAGGCTCATTGCCACTAATTCCGACTCGGGCAAAAGATTGAGCTGCTTACGATTAGTTAACGGCACACTTGAACAAGAGTATAAAAACAGCATAAACGCTAATGCAACAAAAACAACTCCGGATTTAAAAAAAATGCAGATGACCTCATTTCTAATATTTTTTTTGGCAAATATAGATTTTTCTCTCTTTTCAGTATTAAATAACACCACCGTTAAAATAGAACTTAAAAACCTAATTTAAGGTTTGATAACTACGTCCCCCCCATCAATATTTGCCTGCCCGTTTCCAGTTGCCAAAAGGATTATTATAATTAGAAAAAAAGGCCAAGCCGATAAATGTTTATCCCCCCCAATTAATCAATAAAAAGTCCATTTTTACTGAACTATTGATTTTATGAGGCCAATCTTAATTTAATCTTTTTGGCGGTGTCTCACAAGTACCCAACTTCTGTTTTTAAGTTACATATTTGTTTTAAGACAGCCCCCCCCATTACAAGGCTTTACCATTTACGAACTTACCATGAGTAAATTGGGTTTATTCTGTTTCAAAACATGAAGTTTCACTCTTTTTCGTTCCTATTAGTAAGCGCTAATAATAATCAAACACACGATTGGAGCATTGTTGACAGCTATACGATTTTGGGCAAAGAGTCGGTTATGGTCTGGGACTGAGAAGATACTAACGAAAAGACTGTCGGCCCTGATTTGTATTTCGCTGTAATATCCAACGGGAATTATATTAGCACGCTGAAACTTATTAAACAATAAAAACTAATTTTGCTGCCAGATAATCTGTAATTCATTTTATGAATATAATTGTAACAGGAGCCAGCAAGGGAATAGGTTATGCACTGGTAAAACAATTCGCATCAACCAATAATTCATCCATTTTAGCTGTTGCACGAAATGGCAAACAATTGGCTAAACTGTCCGAGGAGTGTAAAAAGATAAATTCCTCCTCCGATGTTGCAATTATGCCACTCGACCTTAGCAAATCGGGCGCATCTGATATTGTTGTGGATTGGGTCGTCAAGTCAAAAAAATAAAATTGACATTCTGATCAACAACGCCGGACTACTGATAAATAAACCTTTCGTGGAATTAACCGAAGATGACTTCGACAATCTTTTCCATACAAATGTTAAATCTGTTTTTTTTGCTTAAGTCAGGCTTTAATCAATCATTTCAACAATCCCGCCCATATTGTTAATATTGCAAGTATGGGTGGTGTTCAAGGTAGCGTTAAATTTTCGGGATTGAGCCTTTACAGCGCCTCCAAAGGCGCAGTAGCAATATTGACGGAGGCACTGGCTGAAGAGCTGAAAGATAGGAATATTAAAGTTAACTGCTTGGCATTTGGAGCAGTACAAACCGAAATGTTTGCCGAAGCTTTCCCGAAATATAACGCCCCGCTTCAACCTAAAGAGATGGCAGAATTCGTTGCAGATTTCGCTAAAAAAGGAGGTCATTTTTTTAATGGCAAAATCTTATCCGTTTCAACATCCACACCTTAACCAACTTACTCAATAATTCTAATTCATGTCGCAAGAATTAATTTCTCATAAAGGATACATCACGGAGATTGAACAAGATTTAATTCGGATATCTATCATCGCCGAATCTGCTTGTAGTGGTTGCCATGCAAAAGGCTTCTGCAGTGTAGCTGACACACAAGAAAAAAATTATTGAGACGCCAAACCCAAAAACTAATATTTACAAAATTGGCGATCAGGTAGAGGTAACATTAAAGAAATCACACGGACTTAAAGCAGTATTTTATGGTTATTTCTTACCATTTATTTTAGTAATCATCAGTTTGCTAATTATTTACAAGATCACTAAAAATCAGGCGGTTGCAGGACTTATATCGCTAACCATCCTGATTCCTTACTACATAATACTTTATTTTCTGCGAAAAAAAATGAAATCTTCATTTTTATTTGCAATAAAGCACTAAACAAACATTTTTTTTACTTTGTTAGCTACAAAGTCATGATACAGGATATTGACAAATTATTGTTCTTATTATTATATTAAAAACCATTATTGATGAAAAATCTGTTTTTATTGCTTTTTTTTAGCCTTTGGACTTGGCCTGTTTTCATATTCTCAGGAAACATTGTCCCCCTAAAATTATCCGTAAAGCCTATTATGCTGATAAAACACCACCATTAAGAGAGATGACAATTATTTTGCCCGGCGAGCGACAAAGAGAATGGAAAAACAGCGAAATCGGTAATCCATCCATAAAAATGATTCCTCCAGCGCCTAAAACACCTGTTGTTTATGAAACCTTCAAGAGACAACCGGCATTCTGGGCAGTCGTGGACCGATAAAAGCATTCCCGGTATAGGAAATGTAAATGGAGTTTATCCTCCCGACACTGAAGGAGCTGTTGGGCCGGATCATTATTTTCAAATGATCAATCTCTCTTTTGCAATCTGGGATAAAAACGGCACCAAGCTATATGGCCCGGTTGATAACAGCACCTTGTGGGAAGGCTTCATCGGTGCATGGACAGGCTCAAACGATGGCGACCCCCCCATTGTACTTTATGATGTAAATGCTGACCGTTATGTCGCTTCACAATTTGCAATAGAACGGCCTAATGGTAAATCTTATCAGTTAGTAGCTATTTCGGCAACAGGCGATCCTTTAGGTGAGTATTACCGCTATGCTTTTGAGTTTGACCATTTTAACGATTATCCTAAGATGAGCACCTGGCATGATGGATACTACTGTACTTTTAACTTCTTTGAATCAGGTTTTATCGGTAGTGGTGTAGCAGCTTTCGAACGAGACAAAATGCTTGTTGGCGACCCCGACGCAGGAATGTTATTTTTCGGCTATTTTCCAGACAAATTTAGTCTGTTGCCAAGTGATGCAGAAGGCCCTATGCCGCCGGCAGGCACCCCCCCAATTATATTGCCACCATGAACGCCTTCGGCAACAAACAATTTGAAATTTATGAGTTTAACGCCGATTGGAATAATCCTTCGAATTCAACCTATCAGTTAGGAGTATCTTTAAATCCAGCAATTTCAATTCCGAGATTTACGGAATTCCTCAGCCAGGCACAAGCTCAACGTTAGATGCATTAAGCCAAATGTTAATGTTTAGGCTTCCCTATCGTAATTTTGGCAGTTATGAAGCTATGGTAGCCAACCATACAGTTAATGTAAACGGACGTGCCGGTATTAAATGGTATGAGTTTAGAAAAATAATGGGGGGGAGGACTGGTCAATATATCAGCAAGGGGGGGTATATGCTCCAAACGACGGGCTACATCGCTGGATGGGTAGTATAACAATGAACGCAGCCGGAACTATAGCTCTCGGCTATTCCGTTTCGGGTAGCAACGACGTTTATCCTTCTATTCGCTATACCGGTAGGCCTAAAGATGCACCATTAGGACAGATGACCTATGACGAAGTAGAAGCGCAAACAGGTTTTGGATCACAAACACAGATTAGCCGCTGGGGGCGACTACTCTTGTATGAATGTTGACCCAGTGAACGACTCAATATTTTGGTTTACAAATGAGTATATGAATTATAGCTGGAAGACAAGAATCATAGCTTTCGACTTTGCTCCTATTCAGTTACCCGAAGCTTATGCCGGCCCTGACGGATATGTTTGTCAAGACACTTTTTATTATGTCAACGGAGTAGCACAATATGCACAATCTTGGAAATGGACAACGTCAGGCGATGGTTTTTTTTCGTCGCTCCAAATAATTTATATTCACCTTACCTACGTGGTAACCAAGACCTCCAAAATGGATATGCATATCTAATTCTCACCGTAAACGGTTTTGAACCAAATCTAACGGCTAAAGACAGTCTGCTATTAACTATCACCTATCGCCCGACGGTATTTGCAGGAAACGATACCGTTATCCATACAAGTTCGCTCTACCTTACGAATCCTCAGGTAACAAATGCAGCATCTATAGAATGGGCTACTGATGGAGACGGTTTTTTTTGAAAATCCAGCCGATTTGCAAACAATATACACACCTGGAAAAGGCGATCTGGATGCTGGTCAGGTAAAGCTAACTCTTAACGCAGCCCCCCCATTAGCGCCCTGTTCCTTCGGTAATTCAGACGCTTTAAACCTATATTTGATCCAACGATAAATGTCGGGGAGCCAATCGTCAAACCAACCACTACTATCCTTCCTAATCCAAGTTCAGGAGTATTTACAACAAATCTCACAGGATATTCCAAAGATACAGAGATACGGATTTTCAACATGGAAGGTGATCTCATTTTCACTGAATACATCACTTCAAACAGGCTTAATAATGGCCTTAGGCGAGATTTTGATTTCCGATACAAAACAAAAGGAATATATGTCCTTAAAATCACTTCGGGAAATCAAACGCAAATCCATAAAGTGGTTATTCAGTAATACTTTCCACATAAGCATTAAGAAAAAAAACAATATCAAAACTCCTCTAAACCTCTTTTAGAGGTAATAGTTTAAAGTTTTTATCCTTTATTGATAACGCAAATATGAAAAATAATGAAATTCTCAACCAATTTCATTATACTTGCAATCAAAATATGACATCATGACTTATGATCCGGCAATTATCCGAACACTTAACTTCAACGAGCTAATCAAGCCAATCGAAGAGTTAAGAAATTGCAGGATTTGCCCTCGCAACTGTGGAGCAAACCGTTTCAGTAACAAATTGGGTTATTGCAAAAGCAATACATCATTTTACATATCATCAATCTGTATCCATCGTGGTGAAGAACCGCCAATTAGTGGTAAAAACGGCATCTGCAACATATTTTTTTTGGCCATTGTAACCTGCAATGTATCTATTGTCAAAATCATCAAATAAGCATGAACCACCTCAAAAACGCAGCACATCAAATGTCGCTGCAAGAGACGCTGTTAGAAATAATAATGTGCTTAAATGAGGGCTGCAAAGGAGTAGGTTTTGTATCGCCAACACATTTCGTACCTCAGGTAAAAATAATCATCAACTCCTTACGAACGTTGAATATCAAACCTACATTTGTTTATAATAGCAACGGTTACGACAAAGTGGAAACACTTCGTACGCTTGAGCCATATATTGATGTTTATTTACCCGACTTTAAATATTCGGATCCGGAATTATCAAAAAAAATATTCGGATGCCGAAGATTATACAAATGTCGCTCTGGCCGCGTTGAAAGAGATGTACCGTCAAAAGGCTCTACTCTGCTACTTGATGAAGATGGCGTGGCATTACACGGGATTTTAATCAGGCATCTTGTACTACCCGGCCATTTACAAAACAGTATTGATTCGCTCCGCCATATAGCCGATAATCTTTCTACTTCAATGCACTTATCATTGATGTCGCAATACCATCCTACTCGATTTGTAAATTCAAAACTTCCTATTAGCCGTACTTTAAATAACAACGAGTACCGGCAAGTTATCGAAGAGTTTTACAATTTGGGTTTTACAAAAGGCTGGTTACAGGATTTAGAGAGTTATAACAACTATCTGCCTGATTTTGATAAAAACCACCCTTTTGAAAGTTAAACCTATTAATGGTTCTATTACTTCTTTAACAGATCAAAATATTTGATTTTCCAAAGAGAAAAAGAAAGCTTTTTAGAGAACGCTTAATCAGTTTTAAATACACTTAGTTACTCGCTATTGATAAGCGCTGATTTAGGAAAATCTTATTTTTGGCAAACGATTAATAGAAATAATATGAGACTAATAAAAAGAGTGATATTATTCTTTGTAGCCTTTATGGCTTTTTTCAGTGTTGACAAACTGTTCAAAGAAGGATAAAACATTAAAAATAGCCATCTCCCACATCAGTAATTCGCCTGATAAGAACAACTATATTAAATGGCTCAGATCATTTGCGCCAGAAGCCGAGCTATTTGTAATGAACAAAATGTCGGATGATTCCATGATAATGGTTTTCGGCAAATGCCATGGATTGCTGTTAACTGGAGGCGAAGATATCTATCCAAAATGGTACGGACAAGAGCAAGATACATCAAAATGTGGCAGCTTCAATATGAAGAGAGATACTTTGGAGTTTTATCTTTTAAAAACAGGCATCAAACGCAAAATGCCATTACTTGGGGGGGTCTGTCGTGGGCATCAACTAATAAATGTTGCTATGGGCGGAACATTATACGTTGACCTACCTTCGGATATTAATTCAAATGTGAATCATCGCATTGAAGATTGGCAAAACTGCTACCATGATGTTCAGATTTATGATAATGGGTTGCTTGGGAAGATCAGTAAAATTGATATTGGTGAGGTAAACAGCAATCATCATCAAGCTGTTAACGCCTTGCGGAAGGACTTAGAGTACACGCTATCGCAAATGACGGAGTAATTGAATCAATTGGATGGACCGATACAATAAACAAACCATTTATGCTGGGAGTGCAGTGGCATCCGGAACGTATGGATACAACCAGCGCACTATCAACACCTATTATCAGAAAGTTTATTGATGAAGCAACAAAATATAAAGAGAGACCATTATGGAAAAGGCTATAATTATAACAGGAGCGGCCGGTTTTATAGGTAGCGTACTCACTGGAAAACTAAACCAAACAGGGGGGAGAAGAATCTTATTCTTGTTGATGATTTTTCCAGAAAAGAGAAAGAGCAAAATATTGAAAATAAAGATTTTATTCACAAAATACATCGTGATCACTTTTCCGACTGGTTAGATGAACATGGTCAAAGGGTAGAGTTTTTATTTCATATAGGAGCACGTACTAATACTGCCGAGTTTGATGTAACTGTTTTCAACAAGCTCAATTTAGGATATTCTAAAATGATTTGGGAGAAGTGCGTACATCACAAAATCCCCCCCTTATTTATGCTTCCTCAGCTGCCACTTACGGAATGGGTGAACTTGGTTATGACGATCGTCACGAGATCATCCCTAATCTCAAACCACTGAATCCTTATGGCGAATCAAAAATGAATTCGACAAATGGGTTTTGATGCAAAAGAGCGTGCCGCCATTTGGGCAGGATTTAAGTTTTTAATGTTTATGGTCCTAACGAATATCATAAAACAGAATGGCATCTGTTATTTTTCATACTTACAACCAAATCCTGAAAATGGCAAAATGCTTCTTTTTAAATCGCACCACCCCGATTTTGAGAACGGAAAACAAATGCGCGACTTCGTTTATGTAAAAGATCTGGTTAACATTTTGATTTGGTTTATGCAAAACAAACCCACTTCAGGAATTTATAATCTTGGTACAGGCAAAGCGAGAACATTCCTTGATTTAGTTAATGCCGTGTTTGATGCAGTAAATATTGAACCGAAAATTGAATTCATTGATACACCTTTGGATATTAGGGATAAATATCAGTATTTCACACAAGCTAATATGGTTAAAACTATAGGAACAGGTTACAAAAAGCAGTTTTTCTCTTTGGAAGAGGGAGTAAACGACTACGTAAAAAAATTATCTTATTGATCAAAGGTTTTTTTTAAACTGCGATAGAATATTTTAATTTACATAATAGAAATTGTACTATTACAGACACATAAACGTTATAGAATCAATAATTTAGCCTAAAAAGATTTTCTATTAATTAATTCTGGATCAATTTTTATGATGTGTAATTAATTTTTCCGAAATCATTTGTACATTTGTCGGGATTATACTTTATTAGTAAGGACATTCAAGCAAAAGAAAAACTATGAAACACTTAACTTCTTCTTTTCTGTTTCTTTTATTTCTTTTAATACTTTTTAAATATCCCATTCATGCTCAGATCCTCACCGACAGTAATCTTCCGATCGTTGTAATAAATACCGATCTTGACCCAAACACCGGCCAACCGCAAATTATCCCCCCCGATGAGCCCAAAATACCGGCTACCATGAAGATCATTTATCACCCCCCCGACGGATCGCGAAACTACCTGAGCGACATTAACAATCCGGAATTCCTTAACTACGACGGGCGGATCGGAATTGAAATTCGAGGAACCACATCACAAGCGCCTGATAAAAAAACCTTATGCCTTACACACATTGAAAGATGACGACTCAACGAAATATAATGTAGAAATACTCGGCCTTCCTAAAGAAAACGACTGGATACTCAATTCATTTGCTTTCGACCCATCCCTCCTAAGAGATGTCCTATCCTACAACCTATCACGTAAAATGGGCAATTGGGCTTCTAATTGTGTTTATTGCGAATTAATGGTAAACGATGACTATAAAGGACTTTACATTTTTTCGGAAAAGATTAAAATAGACAAAAACCGAGTGAATTTAGTTAAGCTTACCACGACTGACAATGAGCCACCGGAAGTTACAGGTGGTTACATTTCCAAAGCCGACAAGCAAACGGGAGGAGACCCTATAGCATGGGAAATGCCATCTTACACAGGGCCGTATAATATGGTTTATTATATTCACGATCAGCCAAAACCAGATATCATTACTAATGAACAGCACATTTACATACGGAACTATTTTTTTTGCATTTCAAGAAGCAATGGACAATGGGAACAATTCACTCATAAATGGTTACCCTTCAATGATAGATGTTCCTTCATTTATTGACTTTATGATCAGCAATGAATTAGCATCCAATGTAGATGCCTATCTGTTTAGTACTTTTTTTTCATAAAGACAGAAGCGGCAAATTACGCGCAGGCCCTATATGGGACTTTAACCTTACATACGGCAATGACCTGATTGCGTGGGGATTGGATAGAAGCAAAACTGACGTTTGGCAGTTCGACTATTGTAACCGTGGTTCGAAATTCTGGCAAGACCTGTTCGATGATTCGACTTTTAATTGCTATCTTACAAAACGGTGGCACGAGCTTACTGCTCCAGGATGCCCGTTAAATTATCTAATGATTAAAACCCAAATTATTGAGATAGTAGAATTAATCGCAGAAGCCGTGTTAAGAGAAAATTTGAGATGGGGTAACATAGGTAATTATGCTCAAAACATTAACGACCTAAGAATCTGGTTACAAGAAAGAATTGCATGGTTAAATGAAAACCTTACCAATTATCAAAATTGTGCTGACCCCCCCGAAATTCCAGCGCTCGTAATAAATAAAATCCATTATCACCCAAAATCTGAATCAGGTTTCGATGAAGACGACCTGGAGTTTATCGAAATTATTAATTACAGCAACGAGACTGTTGATCTCACTGGTATTTACCTTAGGGAACTTGGTATCAGTTATAATTTTCCCAACAATTCTTATGTAAATGCTTATGAATATATTCGTCTGGCAAGCAATGCCGATATTTTTGAACAATTCCACGGCTTCCCTCCATTTGGGCAATATACACGTAACCTTTCCAACAAAACACAGAAACTTTTATTATGCGATGCCTTTGGAAATGTAATTGACGAGGTGCAATATTCTGATTCATCCCCCTGGCCTGAGGAAGCTGATGGCCATGGCCCATACCTCAGCCTCATAAATCCTGAACTTGACAATAGCCTCGCCGATAGCTGGACTACTTCATCCGATCCTCTTCTCGGTTTATCAAAATTGACTTACAATCCAAACGTTTCGCTTTTCCCTAATCCAACATCTGATTTTTGCATAGTGGAAAGTGATCAAATAATAACAAATATCAAACTTGTAAATGTTTCCGGTAGAACGATAGAAGAAATACGAAATGTTAATTCTACCTTTATCACACTCCAAGTTTCAGACATTGACCCGGGTTTTTATATTCTAAATACGGAATTTGCCCACGGTCTCAGAAGTAGCTCCAAACTTATAGTTTACAAAACAGATAAAAATCCAGCCATTTAGTAATATCTGTAGCTTTTACCTCTCCGATATGTTTTGCAAGGCGAACCACCTGGCAAGAATAACCATACTCATTGTCGTACCAGAGGTACACTATCACAGTTTTACCGTCTTCCGAAACTTTGGTTGCAGGTGCATCGAAAATGCAGGCGCATGAATCGCCAATACCATCGGAAGATACAAATTCCGTTGATGTACTATATCTTATCTGCTCGATCAACTCCCCCCCTTTCAAAGCTGCTTTTAGGAAAAAAAATTATTGACCTCTTCAACTGTTGTCTTCTTTTCAGTATCTATTGTCAGGATTGCTAATGACACATTGGGGGGGTAGGCACTCTTACAGCATTTGAAGTTATCTTTCCTTTGAGGCTTGGTATTGCTTTTGCTGCTGCCGAACCTGCTCCGGTCTCAGTAATAACCATATTTAAAGGCGCTGACCTTCCACGACGTGATTTTATGGAAATTGTCCAACAGGTTCTGATCGTTAGTATAGGCGTGTATCGTCTCAAGATGGCCTTTTACAATCCCCCCAGCTCATCAGTCAAAACCTTAAGCCCTGGCACAATTGCATTAGTTGTACATGAAGCAGCAGAATAAATAGTTTCCTCTTTACATTTAGTGAATTCTGATTTACTCCATACACAACATTCGGGATATCGCCTTTGCCGGGAGCAGTTAGCAATACTTTGGCTATACCTTTGGCCTTCAAATGACGACCTAATGATTCCCTATCGCGAAATATTCCAGTATTATCTATCAACAAAGCATCCTTGATACCGTAAGCTGTATAATCCACATCCTCAGGATTACTGGCTGCAATCATATGTATAACATGACCATTTATATACAGACACTTATTATCAAGGTCTTCTTTAGCTACACCACGAAAAGCTCCATGAACTGAATCATTTCTGAAAAGTGAAATACGTTTTTTTAATCTCTTCCGGTGTATTGCCACGGGTAACTATGGCTCTTAAGCGCAATTGTGATCCGTTACCGGCAATCTGTATCAGCTCGCGTGCCAGCAACCTGCCTATTCGCCCGAAACCGTACAGAACAACATCCTGAGTCTTCGTACTACGCGGAACTACTCCAACAAATGCCTTCAATTTGTCTAAAACAAATTCATTAACATCCTTATATTTGCCCTTATCATCGGTCCATTCCGAATTCAAACGACCGATATCTATTCGTGCCGGTGCAATATTATTCGCCAAAATTGCCTTGGCAATAATTAATGAATCCTGAATACGAACAGGCTTGTTTAAAATAGCTTCAGCTCTGAGGTGCTTGTTCAAGATTTTACCAGGCCCACGATCAATTAGTTGACTTCTAAGGCATATCAACTCTATTGACTTCTCAAACCACAATTTACCTAAAACATTGATGAACTCAATTGCCGCTTTTTCGTCATCAATCCATGTCTTTAACGACTGATCAAATGTATTCATAGTTTCTCATTTAAATTATTAAATTATTAAATTAATTAACTCTTAAAATATTTCTACTACAATGGTTTTACACTTTTATGCAAGGCAAATATAAACAATTTACTATTGCGATCACGATTATTTAATAAAAAAACCGCATAGCAGCTTTTAGTCTCTGCTATGCGGCAATAAATAAGTTAAAACTCTGATATTATCGCATATCAATAATGTAAAATCCAGGGAATTCCTTTTCACTAAAACTAAATGACTTTTCGTTTACCTGTACATTTGTTTCAAATTTAGTGATTTGATAGGTGTATTTACTTCCATTACGATCAAAAATCTCGATTTGATAAAGTTGCATTTTATCTTTTTCGATAAAAAAAAGTGTACTCTATCGTAAGATTTCTTTTGGTAGGGGGGGGTAAGCTCTAATCCATACACATTTTTACCGTGTAATGAAGTAACTTTAGGTAGTAATTTCGATTTGTACTGCTTATTGTAACTTGTTAAAAGTTTAGTAGGTGTGAAAACGTCATCATTTTCCGAGACGTCATTCACTTGAACTTCTTCTGCATCGCTTATCACCGTCCAGAGAGTTTTGCCGTCAGAAATTATTGTTTGACCTGCTACCTCTACCCTGTAACTATCATCACTGACAACTGCCTTTCCAGTTGTTGTTTCATTGATGTTAGCCTCAGGATTTTCCATTTTATAAATAAACTCCAATTTCATGGATTTATAGGATTTAGTCTTGTGGATGACTTCATCCAATATCTCTGAAGCTTGTTTATCGCGCGATTGTGCAAAAATGAATGCTGTTTGAAAAGCCACAAAAAAAATGGTATCAGCCATAAAACCAAGTTTCTCATAATTTTTTTTCGGATTATAATTTATTGTTCATCTCGCTCAATAACTGTTCCAATTCTAACTCCGACTTTATAATAACTTCACGTGCTTTACTACCTTCAAAAGGCCCAACGATACCTGCCGCTTCAAGCTGATCAATAATCCTTCCTGCACGGTTATATCCAATTTTCAGTTTCCTTTGCAATAAAGAGGTAGAACCTTGTTGCGTTTGTACTAAGATTCGAGCAGATTCTTCAAAGAGTTGATCTTTTTCTGTTGGGTCGAATTCGGTTATATGTTCATCTTGCTCGTCAGCAAATTCAGGAAGAAGGTATGCATCCGGATAAGCCCTCTGCGAGCCAATGTATTCAGTAAGCTTTTCAATTTCTGGAGTATCAATAAATGCACATTGCAGGCGTATCAGATCACTACCTGTTGAGAGTAGCATATCACCTCTTCCTATCAACTGATCAGCCCCCCCTCTGCTATCGAGGATAGTACGTGAATCCACTTTGGAAATAACCCTAAAAGCTACGCGAGCCGGAAAGTTGGCTTTTATTGACCCGGTAATGATGTTTACCGAAGGTCTTTGTGTGGCGATAATCAGATGAATTCCAACAGCACGTGCAAGCTGGGCCAGGCGGGTAAGAGGAATTTCAATCTCTTTGCCGGAAGTCATGATAAGATCGGCAAACTCATCTATCACCAAAACTATATAAGGCATAAAATGATGACCATCATTAGGATTAAGCTTGCGCTCAAGAAACTTTACATTGTATTCTTTTATGTTCCTAACCTGAGCATCCTTAAGCAATTCGTAGCGCGTATCCATCTCAATGCCAAGCGAGTTTAAAGTACGCACTACTTTTCGTGTATCAGTTATGATTGCCTCCTCCGAATCGGGAAGTTTGGCAAGATAATGACGCTCAATTTTGGAAAAAAAAGAGTCAACTCAACCTTCTTAGGATCAACCATAACAAACTTAAGCTCAGCAGGGTGCTTTTTATAAAGCAGTGAAGTAATTATAGCATTAAGCCCCCCACTGACTTACCCTGACCGGTTGCACCAGCCATCAAAATATGAGGCATTTTGGCAAGGTCGGCAATAAAAACTTCATTAGAGATCGTCTTTCCCATCCCAAAAGGTAACTCTGCTTTACTGGCTTGAAACTTTTCGGATGCAAGTACCGATTTCATTGAGACAATATCGGGATGCTGATTCGGTACCTCAATACCTATTGTCCCCTTACCAGGTATGGGAGCAATAATTCTGATCCCAAGAGCCGACAAGCTTAATGCGATATCATCCTCAAGATTCCGAATTTTTGCAATCCTGACTCCAGGCGCAGGAATGATCTCGTAAAGCGTTACTGTAGGGCCAATTGTTGCTTTAATCTTTACTATGTCAATACCATAATGATTCAGCGTAGCTACTATCTTTTGTTTATTCTCCATCAACTCTTCGTTTTGCACGTTGAGCGTATCCCCCCCGCCATAATCATTTAACAAATCAAAAGTCGGAAACTTATAATGTGGCAAATCCAAGCGTGGATCATAAAGGCTATCCACACCATACCTCGATTTGATTACCGGTTTGTCAAATTTCGATAAATCACTTTTTCCTTCTTTTTCAGTCAAATCTCCGTTTGCATCAGTATCGGGCAAGACAACAGGATTTTCTATTGTAAAATCAACCTCGCCCACATCCCTTGTCTTTACATCTTTTTCTGGAACATCTAAATCAATCTCAAGAGTATTAAATAGTGAATCCACATTATCCGATTTCGAAGCATCACTATTCTGACCAAAAGGTTGTTGAGTTATTGGTTTAAATGTATTTCCGGATAACTTCCCCCCCTTCTCTTTCGAATCATCAATATCTTCGTTGTTTTCATCTTCTTCATCCTTTACTTCATAATCCTCAAGATTATACTTATCGCCTCTGCCTCTGATTTTTTTTCCACCCCCCATCTTTTTCTTTTTTTTCTTTTTTTTCTTCTAATATTTAAAAATGAAAATTTTACATTAAAAAGACTAAAAAAAACCAATTAAAATAAGGAAAACTATAAGTACAAAGAGAAGCGCTATGCCTGTGCCTGGTTTCCCAAGGTAGGTAACTAACCATTTTTCAACAAAAATACCGAACACTCCGGGAAAGATCCCATCCATCACCTGCGGTATTAAATAGGCAAAAGTTGTAGGAAACCACAATAATCCAATAATCAACATCCTGGAAATTCTCCATAAACTAAAACCTGCCTTAGGAAAAATAAGCTTAATGCCGGCTAAAAATGTAAAAATTAATATCAGGAAAGATGCAACACCAAAACCTTGTTTAACAGTATAATACGCACTTATTGCTCCTAATTTTCCCATTAGGTTATGAACAACAATCCCCCTGTCGGTAAGAATCTGCCATAGGCTTTCATTAAAAATCTGATCGTCGAACTTCCATGTATTCAGATACGAACCGAAAGCAACGCCGAGATAAACAGACACAAGCGCTAACAATACACCAAGGATCTGGCCGTATTTCGATTGCGATAAAAGGGTACTGGAGGTCCTCGGCCTTCTTCTCCTCGAACGTCGGGCAGAACCCGATGAATTTTTTTTGATTCTCTGCTTTTAATTTGTTGCTCTTAACTGCCATGCTGAATTAATCTGTGTTCTTTGGCAAAAGTAATAATCTAATCCAAAACGCTCTTTTAATCCGTCATAAAATATAATCTTACTGATTACAGAAAAAAACTATCGTGGATTTTAGGCCACTTTTCAAATTAACAGACAATACAACCCCTGAAATCAACTTCTCCATTAAACAGGTGTGTTTGGATGGTTTCCAAGCCGTTGATTAATGTCTTTAATATCCCTTTTTATCTCACGGATGCTTCTATCATTCATTTCTGCCGGACGTTCTTCCGGCAATTCGGCGCAGATGTAATGCACAAACCGCCACACCTCTCTGATCTCATTCACATGTATGCTATAAGGCAGATAAATAGGATTGAGCGAGTGCAATCGTAACAAACCGCTCTCAGCAATCATATTTTCGACCACTTTAAAAAGTATGCCCTCATTTAGGGTAAGAATAATATAGGCCTGACGGTTACGGATTAATTCCCAATTTTGCACAAACTCGCCTGTAACCCAAGATCCGTGGGGGGTATTGGCAACATCGAATCGCCATTTATCTGAAAAGTTCGATACTTTTATCAGCAGAGAGAAACGGCAATTGAAACGTGGGCAAAATACGTATGTACTCCGGATCGGCAAAGCCACTGGAATAACCTGCTTTTGCTTTTTCAGAAACCAATTCTATGTTCTCCTGATTATCGGTATCAACTGTGGTGGTTAGTACCCGCAAGTTACTGCCTCGAATAAAAATATCATAGCCGTTCTCAAGCTGCCACAACTGGCTCTGCGAAAGTTTGGACAAATCCACCCTTATCAGTGTGTCAATAGCAACTCCAAAATAATCCGAAATCGCTACAAGCATATTAATACCCGGATAGGCCACCTGATTTTCGTAATTGTTGAACGTAGAACGTGGAATGCCTAATGCAAAGGCCAGATCGTCCTGAGTACGCCCTTTATATTTTCGTAGGAGCTTAATATTAGTGCTTAAATACATAGAAAAAATTTGTTTGATGTTAAAAAAAATAAAAGACCTCAATCTATTAATCCAAATTAAACGTTGATAATCAGTATAATAGAAGCTGTGCCGAAGAAACACTAATTAGAAATATGCCGCTTAAAATCAGTGGGTCAGCTCAAAAAAACTTTCTATTGATTAATTCGGATTTAAAAATAATTGTTATCAGCATTTTTTTTATATGATTATTAAATAATGATTATTTTGTCGGCAAATTTATGTTTATTTTTAATCAAAGAATATTTTAACAAAAAAAATATAATGAGCAATTGGCAACAATATGAAACTCAACCTATTTTAGAACTGAATAATGACGAATTAAACGATCGTCGTACTGTTGTACATTTCGATCTCGACACTTTTTTTTGTCTCTGTCGAAAGGCTGTTAAACTCATCGTTAACGGGCAAGCCTGTGATTGTTGGCGGCGTTTCCGACCGAAGTGTGGTGGCAGGCTGTAGCTACGAAGCAAGACGTTTTGGCGTACATTCGGCCATGCCCATGAAACTCGCCCTCAACCTATGTCGGGATGCCATTGTAATTCGTGGCGACATGGAGCAATACACAAAATACTCACGTATGGTTACCGAAATTATTGCCGAGAGTGCACCTATATACGAAAAAGCCTCTATTGACGAACATTACCTTGACATCACAGGGATGGATCGTTTTTCGGTTCAATGAAATGGACACATGAGCTTAGGCAACGTATCATCAAAGAAACCGGATTGCCTATTTCTGTCGGGCTATCGGTAAATAAAACCGTATCGAAGATCGCTACCGGCGAAGCTAAACCCAATGGCGAGCTTCAGGTGATACTTCCGCACGTCAAACCTTTTCTGGCGCCGCTCTCCATTCGAAAAATTCCGATGATTGGCTTAAAAACCTATCAAACGCTACGCTCCATGGGAATAATCAATATCCAAACCCTAAGCATGATACCGCCCGAGATGATGAAAAAGTTGATGGGAAAAAAAATGGAATTGATATCTGGAAAAAAAAGCCAACGGCATAGATACAACACCCGTTACACCCTACTCCGAACAAAAATCTATTAGCACAGAGACAACTTTTGATCAAGACACTATTGACGTAACACGTATGCATGAAATCCTTATCGCCATGATAGAAAAAAAATTGCCTTCAACATGCGCAAAAAAAAGGAAAATTAACCGGCTGCATCACTGTTAAGATTCGTTATTCCAATTTCGATACCCACACACTTCAAAAGACAATATCCTATACCTCTTTTGATCATATTCTCACTAAACAGCAATAGAACTTTTCGATAGGCTTTATACCCGCCGCATGCTAATCAGGCTCATCGGAGTACGCTTCAGTCATCTGGTAAATGGCGTACAACAACTCAGCATGTTTGAAAATACCCCCCTGAAATGATAAACCTATACCAAACACTCGACCGAATACGTAAACGATTTGGCGAAAAGGCAATATTCAAAGCAACAGCGTTATAGATCTTCTTAACCTAAGGCCGCCTCTGAACCTATTCAACAGGTTGCAATAAAATTAGCTATCTTTGAAACCGATTTTACAAAGTCTATTTATTGTTTTTTTAATAAATTCAATCAACCATCATTCATATATAATTTTGATCATGAACAAGTTGAAAGTCATACTCATTTTATTCAGCTTCCTATCAACATCTTTTGGTTACTCAATGGCAACATTTTCGGAAATCAAATCAGTTAATGATGCAGTTCAATTAAACAATGGCAGCGTTCCTATGCCAGACGATCCAACTGATTCTAAAAATAAACCGCCATGGAATGAAGTTCATCCCACTCCTTCATCGCATCCGATAGCCTTTAAGCCGGGTGTACTTAAAAATACAGGAATTGTTACCGGCGATGTGATAGGGGGGGTTTTACACCGGAGGATTTATGCGCAGGGCTGATAGAAATAACAGATATCAATGCCGGCACAGCAGTGATGGCTTTCGCTGACGATATAACCACCCGCAAAAAGATGGCTTTGCAACCGGCGAAATGTTTTTGTTCAAGTTATTCAGCCATCAGCAAAATACAGAGTATGATTTATCGGTTACTTACGATCCCACCCTGCCCAACACCAGCCAATTTGAAGTTCAAGGCCTATCAGCAATAACTCAGGTAACGCTATTACCAGTATCAGTGGATGATAACAGAGAAATCATCAGTGCAATTTATCCCAACCCTTCGTTCGGATATTTCAATCTGGCTATGAATCACTGGCCGAAAGACCTTCAAATTCAAGTTTAGATACACAGAGTAATATACTTAAAACCATTAACCCCCCCGAATCGAAACTAAATGGAGCTTCTTTAAATATTGATCTTAGCAATCTTCAAGGTGGAGTTTATTATCTAAAATTGATCCATCAAAACAATACAGAAACAAAAAAAATTTCATCAATTAAATTTCTATATACATTACACAAATTGAATCTTCAGTAAGTTGTAAATAAGGCAATCAATATTTCTCTTGTCATAACAATACAAAATAACTTAATAAAAATAGTTTACCCTACTGTTATTCATCAAGTTAGCATTTGACATCTTATTTTATAATGTTAAAAGACTCTGAATAGAATAACACAATCCGTCTTAGAATCATTCTAAATCTATCCCACCCTATTTCACGAATCAAAGTTTTTCATTTTGTTCATCAATTTGCAGTTATACTCATTTAATTCTGTACTTAGATGAACAATTTTTTTTACTTGCAGTTGAAAACGGCATTAAAGCTTACAATGAATATGTTGGCGGTTTTGCTGTAGTTCTAATACTCATTCCTACCGGTCTTTATTTTATTTTCAAATTGAAATTTCTGAATGTAACGAAGCTTATGCACTCCATCAGAATAGTAAGGGGGGGAAAATATGATAAAGCAGGTGATACAGGGGGGGATGTTAACCATTTCAAAGCTCTTACAACTGCGCTATCGGCTACAGTAGGCACCGGAAATATTGTTGGAGTGGCGTTGGCCATAGGCTGGGGTGGCCCCCCCGGCGCCGTATTTTGGATGTGGGTTACTGGGTTTCTTGGTATGATACTGAAATATACCGAGTGCACCTTGGCTCACAAATACCGTAGTTTTACCTCCGACGGCTCAGTATCGGGCGGACCAATGTATTATATGGAATACGGATTAAAATCAAAATTGGGAAAAGGGGGGGCAAAGATATTAGCTGTTATCTTCGCTGTAGCAGCAATACTTTGCTCTTTGGGTACCGGAAATATGGCACAAACAAACTCTATGTCGGAAGCCTTGCTTGACACCTATAATATTAAAAATGGATATCAGGAATAATCATTACTATCCTCACCCTATTAGTGATAGTAGGAGGAATCAAAAGGATAGCTGAAGTAACGGTAAGGCTTGTGCCCATTATGGCAGTTTTTTTATGTAACAAGCGCCCTTCTGATAATTGCAATAGAATACAAAAATATACCGTCAGCCTTTATTTTCATTTTTCAGAATGCCTTTACCGGCAAAGGGGCAGCGGGAGGTTTATTTGGCTCTGCCTTTCTTCTTACTATGTTAATGGGCGTAAGGCGAGGACTTTTTTTCCAACGAAGCAGGACAAGGATCAGCGCCTATTGCACATGCTGCAGCAAAAACTGAATGGCCTGCCCGTGAAGGGTTGGTAGCCTCTCTCGAGCCACTCGTTGACACATTGATTATTTGCACTTTAACAGCTTTAATGATAATACTTACCGGCGCATGGGAAATGGATCGTGAAGGAGTTACCATGACGACAAAGGCCATGGAAATTGGATTGGGATCATTAGGTGTAAAAGGAATAGGACAACATATTGTAACCATAAGCCTGATTCTATTTGCTTTTTCTACCGTGATAGCATGGTCATATTACGGAAGTCGCGCTGTTGTTTATCTCTTTGGAGAAAAATTTATAAAACCTTACGGTTATCTTTTCGGACTGTTCGTTTTTCTTGGCTCAATTTGGGGCGTCAGCCTCGTTTGGCATTTTGTTGATATGGTTATTACTTTTATGACTATACCCAACTTAATCGCACTTATATTACTATCGCCCGTTGTTGTAAATGAAACAAAAAAAATACTTTGAGGCAATGGATAAATTAGAAAAGAGGCCAAAACGATAAATAAAAACCGGCTGATATTATAACCTTCAAACTAATTATTTGCAGCCAATCTTTCGAGTAAAGCAACAAGTTGCATTGCTTGCATAACGCCCGACTGTCGAAATTGAATCTGCCCATTTCTAAAACAATCAAGGTAGGCACACTAACAATCTGATACTTACGTGCTACGGTAGGATTGCGGTCAACATCAATTTTTATAATCCTAGCCCGATTTCCGATTTTTTTGAGATACCTCTTTGAGTATCGGAGCCATCATTTTACAAGGGCCACACCATTCCGCTGAAAAATCTACCAAAACAGGCTTTATTCCTTTTATAATATCATTGAACGTTTCCATAATTACTGTTTAAAGCTGAATAATAAGCACTTTATGTTTATTGTTACGCATAACATCCACCGAGATCACCTGGCCGACTTCAAGGCTTTTAATCTGCCCATATAATCGTAAATATTACCAACATGATTACCATCTATTGCGATGATCACATCCCCTTTCAAAATACCGCCCATTGCGGCGGGACCATCGGGACGCACTGCATCAACCCTCAAACCATCATCACCTGATGAAGTAATATCGGGCATAATGCCAAGTGTAATTTTAAAATTATAACGCTGCTCGCCTCTTTTCGATGGACCAGCTTCCTGAAATGTAAGCATAGCATCACGATTAGCAAGTTCGCCTACCAAACCAGTAGCAAACTGAAGTATAGAAACTATTCCTTCAGCATTGATACCTGAAATATTATCTCTGTGTGTATGATAATCGGCATGAGCGCCGGTAAAAGAAAAAGACAGGAATATTTTCAACTATAAAACAATCGC
>JMBV01000221.1_pt1 | contig 21398 bp, 40 predicted proteins | sample 616531 | NCBI WGS metagenome assembly JMBV01 (sample SAMN02727904, study PRJNA239997) | anaerobic digester metagenome | biome: anaerobic digester; isolation source: mesophilic anaerobic digester inoculated with municipal waste water sludge... | place: Germany: Bielefeld University, CeBiTec ...
CTGGAGAGGAGGGGGTTAAAAAAATGACAGAAAGGAAGCAGCTTTTAAGGCAAATTAGACTGTTCTTACTGTATACCTTTTCTATAACATGGTTATCTTGGTTAGTAATTATTATAGCTAATAGATATTTTGATGCTCTTTGGTATGGAGAATTTTTATTTTGGATACCTATGTTAATTGGGGCACTTGGACCAGCTATTGGTGTTTATATGATTTATAGACAGTTTAATGAAAGCTTTAAGGAAGAATCTTTTGTAAAGTTTGTTTTTAATAAAAGAATAGATAGAAGAGCTTGGGTAGTTTTTGGATCATATATAGTTTGGCGTTTTTTTTATGGTTTGGATCTCTTTTGGTATAAAAGAGCCCTTATCTATTCTCTATATGTTTATTAATTTGCCACTTTTTATAATTGGTGGGGGGGATTTGAGGAACTAGGTTGGCGTGGATACTTACAACCTAAATTAGAAAAAGTGACTAGCTACTTAGCCTCTGTTCTTATAGTAGGGGTTATCTGGAGTATGTGGCATTTACCTTTATGGCTAATAAAAGGTACAGTGCAAAGTGCATTATCTTTCGGAGTATATACATTTTTATGTATCATTTTAAGTGTTAGTTTTACAACAATTTATAAATATACAAAAAAAACTTATTCTTATGTATCTTAAGTCATGCATGGTTTAACGGATGTATAGGGTTAGTTGTGTACATAGGTAGTGGAGGATATTTACAACTAAATTTTAATTGGAAGGTTATTATTGTCTTTGTTTTAGAATTAATCGTATCTTTTATTTTGGGAATGGCATATAATCAAAAAAAGATAAAACAGCAGGGAAACATGTAAAAGAGGCATTACAGAGAATTGATATGGGTATTTCCGTAACAGTACTAAGTATAATAAGCTAAACTATAAGGAGTTGTAGGCCTTGAATAGAAATATGAAATTAACAGATATTAAAACTTTTATTGTATCCTTTGTACTTATAATTATTGTATTTATAATCGTTGGGGGGGATACTATGATCAATGTTATAGAAAATTATTATTGGACTCACATGAAAGAGGATTCTTTAAGGCTTACTAAAAGTTATTCCCATAGTTTAACTAAAACAATAGAGGCATATGATGTAATTAATGGATTGCTGGAGGAAAAAAATATTAGCAGCCAGTAAAGTTACAGCTTTATATGATGGTCATCATAGTAATGAATTACTTAAAGAATTAGCCTATAATTTAAAAGTTGATAAAATTTATTCATATAATCCTAAGGGAGAGATTATCTATTCTAATACAGGAGAATATATTGGGTGGAAAGCCCACAATGGACATCCTGTCTATGATTTATGATGAGTTATAGTAGGAGTTATGTTGAGGATATAAGGCAAGACACAGACGGAGGAATTTATTATAAATATGGTTATTTTAAGGCTCCTAATGAATATTTTGTACAAATAGGTGTATTAGCAGATAAAATAGAAGGTTTTATTGGAGCCTTTGAAATACAAAGATTATTTGAGGAAATGGAAAAAGATAAATTAGTTTCACATATTTGTTTTGTAGACGATAAATTTACTATTGTTGGAAGTACTGATAATAAGCTTATTGGAAGAAAAATAATCAATGAAGAAGCCAAAACAGCAATTATCGAAAACAAAGAATATGGTTATATAGATAAATTTTATGATGAAAATTTATATGAAGTTTTTGTACCAATATATTATAATAATGATAAAATAGGTACATTATTAATGGGGGGGCATTCATTTCAGGATACTAAACATCTTATAACAAAAGTTTCTCTTATTGGGATAGCTACTTTATTAATTATACTTGGTATTGTTTTATATGCCATGTTTTCTACACATGATAAAAATAAAAAAATTAATAAAACTAGCATATTATGATATATTAACTGGCCTACCTAATAAGGAATATTTAAATAATTTTTTTAATGGAAGAGTTAAATAAAAGTAAAAAAAATAAAAAGGCCATAGTATTAATGAATTATAATAACTTTAGAAATATTAATTTAATCTTTGGTTTCAATATGCAGATAAAGTTTTTAAAGAAGCAAGTAATCAGTTAAAGAATTTATGTGACTCAGATAAAAAAACTTTTTAGATTTTCAGATGATAGGTTTGCTTTGTATGTTAATAACTATAAAGATAAAGAAGATTTAATACTATTGATAAATAAAGTTCAAGAAAAGCTTAATAATAGTAGGTATTTATCAGGTATTAATGAATATATAGATGTGGAAATTGGGATTGTAGAAATAGATGAAAGATATACTAATGTAGATCAAATTTTAAAAAAATGCTTCCATAGCATTAAACTATATAAGCGACAGTGATTCCATAAATCATGCATTTTTTTAATGAAGCTATGGAAAGCAAACTTAAGAGAGAAGATTTGATTGAAAAAGAGATTAGGAATGCTTTATCTAAAGATGATACTAAAACATTATATCTAGAATATCAACCACAAGTAAGCTTAATTACAAACCAAATAATAAGCTTTGAAGCTTTAATTCGATTAAAAACAGAAGAACTGGGAATTATATCACCAGTTGAATTTATTGGTATTGCAGAGAAAAGGCAATTGATAGTTTCCCTAGGTAATTGGATATTAAGAATGGCTTGCAAATTTATTTATGATTTAAATGAAAGAGGTTATGACAATATAAAAGTATCAGTTAATATTTCAGGTATTCAGCTTTTACAAGATGATTTTACAAAAACATTAATGAATATTATAGAAGAAACTGGAGTTAATGGTTCTAATTTAGTATTAGAAATAACAGAATCTGTTCTTTTAGATAGTAGTGAAATTGTAAATCATAAGTTAAATAAATTAAGAGATTTAGGAATTAAAATAGCATTAGATGATTTTGGTACAGGATATTCATCTCTTTCTAGATTAGGAGAATTAAATATTGACTGTGTAAAAATAGATAAGTCTTTTATTAACAGAATTCATATCAAAGAATCTAAAAACTTAATTACCAAAGAGATCATCTCCATGTCTCATAAACTTGGATATACCGTAGTAGCTGAAGGAGTAGAATTAGAGGAGCATAAACAATACCTAATAAAAAAACAATTGTGATATTATGCAAGGATATTTATTTAGTAAGCCCCTTTCACAAGAAAATGCTGTTAAAATGTTGAATAGGATATAGATATTTATATTGGAATTATTAAGATAAAAAGATTAATTATCATCTATGTCAAATTTAATCTTATAATAATATATTGCTAGTTGAGTTCTATCCCTTAAAGATAGCTTTTCAAGCATATTTGAAATATAATTTCTAATAGTTCCTTCACTTAAAAACAATTTAGCAGCAATTTCCTTATTATTTAATCCATCTGCCACTAAAAGTAAGATATCCAATTCTCTAGGAGATAAATTTATATCAATATTTTTTTTAGAATGTCTTTTTATATTAGATACAATCTTTGAATCGAAAACTAAATTACCAGAATAAACTGCATTAATGGCAGGAATAATACCCTTAATATTTTGTTTTAATATATATCCTTTACATCCTAAAGAAAGGGCTTCATTAATATATTCATCATCTTGAAATGTAGTAATCAATAATATTTTAGCATTGGGATCAATGCTTAAGATCTTTTTAGTTGCATCTATTCCGCTCATTTTTTTCCATTCTTATATCCATAAGAATTATATCAGGTCTATATTTTTCAAAAAGATTAATAGCTTGTAAGCCATCATATCCTACAGCTAATACTTCAATTCCCTTGGCAGCAATAATTGTTTTTAAGGAATTTACTACTAAATGATCATCATCAATAATTATAATATTCATATTAATTATCCTTTCATCAAAGTTAAATGTACTTTAAAGCCCTCATCGAACTCATAATTTAAAAAAACCATTACATTTATTAGCAATTTCTCCCATGGAAGAAAGACCTATACCTTTAGATAGAAGTGAACTTTTTTTTCATCGAATTTTGTTCCATTATCCTTAATTACGATAGAATGAAACTTAGGTTGGCTTAATAAGCTGATTTTTAGTTTTGAAGCATTAGAATGTTTAACACAGTTAGTTATACCTTCTTTTACAATGGACAAAATATCAAACTTTAAATCATAACTTAAATTATCTTCAAGGTTATAGTCAATTTCAATATCTATATTAGGTGTATCATTACAAAGCTTTTCAATTTGACTTTCTAATTCTAAGGATTCATTATATAAATTATGTATACTTTTTCTAATATCATCCATTCCATTTTCCAAGGTTCCCTGGAGAATATCTAAACTTTCAATATTTCTATTATCATCTGAAGTAATTTTTAAAGCTTCTACTTGTAAAATACTACTACTTATGGCATGTCCGATGGAATCGTGAAGTTCCCTTGCAATTCTATTTCTTTCTGTAAGTATAGCAATATGGATATTTTTTTCCTTATCTATTTTCAGCTGCTCGTTATATTTTTTTTAAATAGAGAGTATCTTCCTTTAATCTATCCCTTGTAACTTTATATTCATTTAATAGAATACTATATATATTCATTTTGCTAGCAAGGTAAATGGATAATAGGGATATTAAAAGATTAATTGCAGAAAAATTTATAAAAACTAGGGGTATAGGGAAGATGGCATAAATTTTAAAATCTAGATACATATTATATAAAATTAAAGGCAAGTAATAAACCAATAAACCATCAATAAGACATATTATGATAAATATTAAATAAATAGAACTCTTTAATTTATTACTTTGGAATAAATCTAAAGCTAGTGAAATAACTATGCTTAAAAGAAAATAAAACACTAAATCCATACTTGGATTTACGTTATAAGTATTATATAAGCAAAACACCATTATAAAAGACTTCTCCATGAATCTTCTCATAATATTCCTCCAGCCATAGGATTTTAAAATAGTTAAAGACTAATTATATTTTCATTATACTAATAATTAATATGAAATACAATTTATCATATGACAAATGTCATAGGATATTGTGATTTAATACACTAGAATAAAAAAACTTAAAGTTCATATAATATTCTTAAGACGAAGCATAGGAGTGATATAAATGATAGTTAAAGTTAATAATTTAGTAAAACGGTATAAAGAGTTAATTGCTTTGGATCATTTTAATATGCAGGTGGAAGAAGGAGAAATAATAGGTTTATTAGGGCCTAATGGTTGTGGGAAGACTACTGCAATTAACTGTATTCTATCACTATTAAATTTTGATAAAGGGGGGGAAATAGAATTATTTGGGGGGGAAAAGATGACTCCAAATTCTTATGATATCAAAAGACAAATAGGTATGGTACCACAAGAGGTTTCAGTTTTTGACAATTTAACAGTAAGAGAAAATATAGATTATTTTTGTGGACTATATATAGATGATAAAACATTGAGAAAACAATATGTAGAAGAAGCAATAGAATTTGTAGGATTAAAGGAATATATTAAGTTCTATCCTAAAAAGTTAAGTGGAGGTTTAAAAAGAAGATTGAATATAGCCTGTGGTATAGCTCATAAGCCGAAGCTAATATTTTAGATGAGCCTACAGTTGCTGTAGATGCACAAAGTAGAAATTTCATATTAGATGGGATTAAAAAAATTAAATAAAGAGGGAAGTACCATTGTTTATACTACTCATTATTTAGAAGAAGTAGAAATGCTTTGTAATAGAATTATTATTATGGATAATGGGAAAAACCTGGTTTCTGGAACAAAGGAAGAATTAAAGTCTATGATAACAACTACAGAAAAGATAGTAGTAGGTTTTTATCAGTGAAAGATGAAATAATAGAAAAAAAATAAAAAAAACATACCTCATGTAATTGATTTAGAAGAAAACGAGGGGGGGAGTATATTATAAAATTTGAAAATGGTATAAACAATTTAGCAAATCTTTTAGAATTTATAAAGGATAATAATTTAAACTATACAAAATTATATAGTCAATTACCTTCACTAAATGATGTGTTTTAGAATTAACTGGGAAGGAGCTTAGGGACTGATATGAAAGATTTAATTAGAAATTGTATATATCAAGGTAAAAATATATATAGGGACTTTGGTTTTTTTTATTTTGGAGTCTAGTTTATCCATTGATATTAGCTATATTTTTTTCATACTGCTTTTAGCGGGATATCAAATATGGAAATAGAAAAAAAATAAATATAGGAATAAATAGTGAAAATCCAATTTTATTTATATTGGAAGAGATAGATTTATTAAATGTTCATAAAATTAGGGATGATGAAATAAAAGAAATGTTGGAAAATGAAGAAATTGATGGATTTGTATATAAGGATTTAAATCTTGCAGTCAAAAAAAATCTGGTATAAATCAAACCATAATAAAAGAGATAATTGAAGAAATAAAGCAGATGGAAAAGTTAAACCAGCCAATTGAAAATTATGATTTTGATACAGAATATATTTTAAGCAAAAATCAAAAATCAAACTCCATAATAATTACATTTTATTCACTAATTGCAATGGTTTCAACTTATGGGATATTTTCTGGTATTGAAACGGTAAATTTGGTTCAAGCTAATTTAAGCTATGTAGGCACTAGAATAAATGCAACTCCTTTAAAAAAAAGCATAACTTTATTTTAGCAGGAGTTATTGTTTCTCTTTTATTAAATTTATTTGCAAATGCAATACTAATATTTTTTTTATAAAGTTTGTTTTAAAAATAGAGCTATTTAATGAAATAAAATATAGTACTATTTTTATAATCTTAGGCAATCTTTTTGGAGTGGCCTTTGGAATATTAGTTGGGGTTTCTAATAATCAAAGTAGTAATGTTAAGACTATTATAGGGATAATAATTACATTGTTTTTATCTTTTTTTTATCTGGGATGATGGGTCCTTGGATGAAAGCTATGATAGATAAAAACATACCTATTTTAAACAGAATAAATCCAATCTCCATAATAACTAATAATCTATATAGGATAAACCTTTTAGAAAATGTTAAAAGTGTTAAAGAAGGAATTGCTATTTTGTCCATTTATTGCATAGTCTTGATCCTTATTTCTTATGGTTTTTTTAAGGAGGAGAAGTTATGACAGTATATAAATATTTTATTAGAATAGCCTTAAAGAATAAAGGAGTCATCTTTTCTTATATGCTAATATTTTTTTCTACTATCTATAATAAATGGAACTAATAGAACGACACAGGAATCTAATTTCATAGAATCAAGGATGAATGTTGGGATAATTGATAATAGCAATGGAGAATTATCAAAGGGATTAAGAAGTTTTATAGAAGCAAAGAATAATATAGTTGAAATAATACAAGATGAAGATTATATAAAAGAGGAGATTTTTTTTAGAAACAGTAGATGCGGTGATAATAATACCAGAGGATTTTGAAGAAAAGGTAATTCAAAAGAAAAAGTCTATTGAATTATATAGGGATGATAGAAAAGTAGAATCATATCAAGTTGAAAATCAAATAAATAAGTTTCTTATTTTTGCCAATGCAACTTATGGCAAGGGACAATTTGATATAAAAGCGTAAGTTCAGCCTTAGAAGAAGAAATTGATGTGAATTTAATAGAAAGGAATAGTAGAGTAAAGAATATAAATGCAGAAAAATGGATTCAAACCTATTATAATTTTACTAGCTATGTAATTATAGCTATGTATATTGCAGTAATAGCTTAGTTATGGCCGACTTTAGAGATGAAAAGATTGTAAATAGAGTAAGGATATCTTCAAAAAAAATTTCTTGGATACAATAAGGAAATATATTTAGGGCAGTTAACCATAGCAATACTAATTACACTGGCATTTGTTTTAGGAAGTATTATAATAGAATTGGAGCATATAGGAGATATTAATTTAGTTAAATATTTGATTAATATAGTTGCTTTTTCATTTTCAATTCTATGTCTTACATTTTTAATCAATAATCTGACAAGTAATAAATTTATAATTAATGGAATAAGCACAGTATTATCTTTAGGAACCTCTTTTATATCAGGTGTAATGGTTCCACAGCAATTTTTAGGAGAAGAGGTTCTAAAAATAGCTAAGTTTTTTTTCCAACCTATTATTTTATAAAAGTTAATGAAATGGATATTAATTCATTTGTAGATATAAGGTATGAAATTTTTATGCAAATATTGTTTGCTCTAGCATTTATTTTGATGGGGGTTATATTTTTCTAAGATACAACAAAGGGCTTGATTTTATCAAGCCCTTTAAATGTTTTATTCTAGGAAATCTTTAATCTTTTTACTTCTATTAGGATGTCTTAGCTTCCTTAGTGCTTTTGATTCTATTTGTCTAATTCTTTCCCTAGTTAAATTAAATATATTTCCTACTTCTTCCAAGGTTCTTGCTTTACCATCATTTAGACCAAATCTTAAGATTAACACTTCCTGTTCCCTAGGAGTTAAAGTTTCTAAAACATCAAACAAACTTTCCTTTAGCATAGCATGGTTTGCAGCTTCTGCAGGAGTTTTAATATGATTGTCCTCTATAAATCACCTAGTTGACTATCTTCTTCACCTATAGGGGTTTCTAAGGAAATGGGTTTTTCAGCTATTTTAATAATATCCATTACCTTATCCTTATCCATACCCATTAGTTCAGCTATTTCTTCAGGCAAAGGCTCTCTTCCTAGATCTTGCACTAGCTGCCTTTGAACCCGTACAAGTTTATTAATATTTTCAATCATATGCACAGGAACTCGGATGGTTCTTCCTTGATCTGCTATGGCCCTTGTTATAGCTTGGCGTATCCACCAAGTAGCATAAGTACTAAATTTATATCCTTTTTTTATAATCAAACTTTTCTATAGCTCTCATTAAGCCCAAATTTCCTTCTTGGATTAAATCTAGAAAGGAAAGCCCCCCCGTCCTATGTGATTTTTTTGCAATACTTACTACTAATCTTAAATTAGCTTCTGCAAGTTTAGCTTTTGCAGACTCATCACCTGCTTCTATTTTCTGAGATAGGACAATTTCTTCTTCTCTTGTTAAGAGAGGAACTTTACCTATTTCTTTAAATATATTTTACAGGATCATTTATATTAATTTTATTATTCATTCTACATCACCCTTTTTAAAGTAATACTGATAATTCTTGGTTGTCCTAATCCTTATATTACTATCTTATCATATAAATATTGGTTTGCTAATAAAAATACAATCCTTTGCTAAAGTATGGGAATTTTGATAAAATAAAGAATATAATAATTTACTATCCATTATCAGAATATAAACAATTTCTTAAAAGAAAGACTCCTTTCACCTTATTAAATAAAATAAGAGTACCTGGAGCAAGGGGGGGTAATAAAGGGAAATTTTTACAATAACTAAATAAAGGTTAAGGTGATGTATTTTGGACAATATAGTAATAGGAATTACATATTCTCTATTTGCAGGACTTTTCATAACATTGCAAAGTGTATTTAATACTAGAATTAGTGATAAAGTTGGTTTGTGGGAGACAACTGTAATAGTACATGTGGTTGGTTTGATATTTGGCTTGTTAATGACAATAATCGTCGGGAAAGGTAGTTTTAAAGATATAGGACAAGTGAACAAAATTTACTTAATAGGTGGAGTACTTGGAGTAATGATAGTATATAGTGTAATGATAGGGATAACTTCATTAGGAGCTTCTTTATCAATAGCCATTGTAGTTACTACCCAGCTTATATTTGCCACCATAGTAGACAGCTTTGGATTATTTGGTAGTCCACAAATTGAATTTAACTTTACCAAATTTTTGGGGGGGATATTAATCATGATAATTGGAATTATAATATTTAAATCTAAATAAATTTACTCTTTTTTTCCTGAATAATAAATCGCTATAAAGGAAAAATAAAGTTTGAAGGCAAAATCAAACTAAGGAGTAAATAAATATGAAAAACAAACCAAAACCAGATGATAGAAGAGATAATGTAGATAAAATACAATTTAATATAGATAATACCATAAAAAAATTATAGAGAAACAGAAGAAATGATTGCTTTAACAGATGATGAAAAACAAGAAGAGAATTAATAGAAAAAAAATAAAAGAAGAGAAGAATCCTTAAAAGGTATGAAAGAAGAAATAAGAGAAGAGGCAATAGCAAAAGAAAGAGAGTTTAAGTAAACCAAAATAACCCTTGTAAACAACAAGGGTTATTTATATTAGAAAAAGTTTATTTCTATAAAATATGCCAATACTCCAACTAATAGTGCAGGAATAGTATTAAATATAGTTGCCCAAAGCTGATTTTTTTATGAATTGCAATTAATGGAAACAATGCATCTCCATCTTGGGATATAGCATTTGCCAGCAAAGCAGCAAATGGCACTAGCCCCCCCCTAGTATATAATGTTACAAATATTATTTGTGGACCACATCCAGGAATTATTCCAATAAGTGCACCTAATATAACGGCGGTTAAACCTGTTTGGCTTAAAAAAAGAAGTCATAAGAGCTTCACCTGCCATATAGTTTCCAGAGCCAAGGGCCAATATAAATATTTCATAAGCGAAGTATGCTAAAAATACCCAAGTAGCCACAAAGGCCGTTTCTTGTGCATTGTGAATTATAGTTTCCTTTAGACTAAAGGCTTTTAATTCTGCCTCTTCATGAGTATCATCTTGGATAAACTTCTTACTCATTATCATCATAAATACAGATAAAGCTGTTCCAAATACACCTATTATGGTACCTAAATTAGGAATAAAAATATCATTTAAATCTACTTGAAATAAATCTAATATACCTAGTATCAATCCCACTGCAATAACTAACCAATAAACTGGATACGCTCCATGGGTAACTTTATATCCAAAGGTATTGTGTTCTTGATGTCCCTTTATACTATGGTGAAGTATAAGATCAATCTCATCTCCTTCAGTATGACCGATATGTTTTAAATCATCATAATCCCTTCCAGATTCTAATGATTGTAAAGTATGATCCTTATCATCATGAATCAATTCAATGGCATGTTTTTTTTCTTTTCCTTGAATTCATATCCTCAAGTAACTTATCTCCAAAATTAAAATAGTCAACAATATATCCAGTTATTATTGCCACTATAAAGGATATAATACTTACTAAAATATATTTAAGTGGCATAACAGACATAATAACAAAGGCAGAATCTCCCATAGTAGCCATTAAAGTAGCCACTACAGTACCAAAGCTAACGGTGCCTTTAGGAAATAAGGGCATTACAAATATTGCACCGCCACAACCCGGAGTAAGTCCTAATAAAGAACCAATAATAGGTTGAGTCTTTTTAGAATCTTCAATTTTTTTTACTAACTTACCAGACTTTTTAAAGTTTATATAACCAAATAATATTAAAACTGCTCCAACAAATACAGTGACTTGAATAAATGCATTTTCAGCACTGGATATAAGGAGTCTAATTACTTCTTTTAACAAAATCTCCACCCCCCCTAAAACATCTAAAAGTAAATATACCCAAATAGTTACCAAATAAATCTTCTAGACATTTAGTATTAATTAATATATTATAACATATAGTTTGAGTAATAGGATAGGGGGGGTATATAACATAAAATATAATTAGATAAGGAGGTAATTATGCTAACAGAAAATGTATCTCTTTCCATAGCTTTTGGTGCTGGGTTTTTGTCTTTTTTTCTCACCATGTATTATTCCTTTAATACCTGCATATATTATGTATTTAACAGGAGCAACCATGGAAGAAGAAATTCAAAAAAAAGATTATTTGCCCTTACAAGGACTCTTGGTTTTGTCATAGGTTTTACCATTATATTTATGATAATGGGTACATCAGCAAGCTTTTTAGGAAAGGTCTTTATAAGGAATAAAGAGATATTTGCTAAAATTAGTGGATTACTAATAATAATCTTTGGATTAAATATGATGGGAATATTAAAACTAAATATATTAAATATGGAAAGAAGAATTTCCACACCTAAAAAGATTACTAATTGGTTTAGCTCCACATTAATGGGGATGGCTTTTGCTGCAGGATGGACTCCATGTTTTGGTCCAGTACTTGCTTCCATATTAATTTATGCAGGAGGTTCAGATACTATATCTAAAGGGATCTTACTTTTATTAGTATATTCCATAGGTATGGCAATACCTTTTATACTTACTGCACTTTTTATCAATGTATTTATTGACATAATGAATAGGGCAGAAAAGTTTATATCCTATTTGCCTAAAATTGGTGGGCTAATTATGGTGATATTTGGATTATTAGTATTCTTTAATAAAGTAATCAATATAAGTAGATTATTAGTATAGGATGGTGAAAAGATGAAAAAGAATTTGGTTTGGATATTGATAGTAATATTGGTAGTTGGCGGTATATTTTATGCTATTGCCAATAAAGGTGAAAAGCAAGATTTAAATGCAGATAATGATATATTAGAAGAAGATAAAAACAATGAGTATAATGGAGAGGTAGAAGAACCTGATCATACTCATGAATATGAAATAGAAGTAGGCAAGGTACTTCCTGATTTTACTCTTAAAAATTTAGATGGAAAAGATATATCATTAAGTGATTACAAAGACAAGATAGTATTAATAAATTTTTGGGCTACTTGGTGTGGATTCTGTGATGCTGAGATGCCTGATTTACAAAGACTCCACGAGGAAAATGATGATTTGGTAGTATTAGCAGTAAATGTATTAGAAGAAAAAGATGTAGTAGAAAAGTATGTTGAAAAAGGTGGATATGATTTTGAAGTAGTACTAGATGCAGAGGGAAGAGTCAGTCATGATTATTTTGTAAGTGGACTTCCAGCTTCATATTTTACCAATAAGGATGGAATATTTTTAGGTAGAGTTCCTGGGATGTTAACCTATGATCAGATGAATGAGATAATTGAAGATATTAGAAATAATAATTAAAAAGCTCTGAAAACAGAGCTTTTTTTTATTCTAATTCTATGATACCAGAATTTAGTGCATAATAATGACCTTTTTGTTCCATCAAATCGTCATGATCACCACGTTCTATGATTTCACCTTGTTCTAATACCATTATTGCATTGGAATTACGTACAGTAGACAACCTATGGGCAATGACAAAGGTAGTTCTACCTTGCATTAATTTATCCATACCTTCTTCTATAAGTTTTTCAGTTCTAGTATCTACAGAAGATGTTGCTTCATCCAGAATCAATATTGTTGGGTCAGTAACTGCTGCCCGGGCAATAGATAGTAATTGACGTTCTCCTTGGGACAAATTTTGTCCGTCAGTAGTCAATATTGTATCATATCCCTTTGGAAGCTTAGTAATAAAGTAGTGAGCATTAGCTAATTTTGCTGCTTCAACGACTTCTTCATCTGTAGCATCTAATCTACCATATCTAATATTATCAGCTATAGTTCCTTCAAATAAGTGAACGTCTTGCAGCACAATACTCATAGTACTTCTTAAATCAAATTTTTTTAATGCGCCTAATATCTATAGAATCATAGAGAATAGAGCCATCATCTATTTCATAAAATCTATTTATTAAATTAGTTATGGTAGTTTTACCTGCTCCTGTAGATCCTACAAAGGCGATTTTTTTTGTCCAGGTTTTGCATATAAGTTAATATTTTTAAGAATTCTTTGGCCAGGATTATATCCAAAGTTTACATTTTTAAAGGTAATAAATCCTTTTAAGGGAACTTTATCATACTCTCCATTTTCTTTAGGAACTTTCCAATAAGCATCACCATTAGACTCCCTAATAAGTATTACATCACCTTTATCGTTTTCTATTTTCTCATCTAAAACCTTAAAAATTCTTTCTGCACCAGCCAATGCTGCAAATAGTGTATTAAGTTGGTTAGAAACTTGGGTTATAGGTCTAGATATAGTCCTTGTATATTGTAAAAATGCTGCAATATTACCAACACTCAAGGTACCAGCCATTACTAAAAATGAACCAAACATAGATATAAGAGCATATAGTACATAGGATAAATTCCCCATAATAGGCATTAACATAACACCGTAGGTAGAAGCCAATGTACTGGCTTGACGTAGTTCTTCATTTTTTTTGGGTAAAATTATTAATAGCTCTATCTTCATAATTAAATACTTTTACGACTTTTTGACCTGTCATCATCTCTTCTATATATCCATTCATATCAGCTAAAGATCTTTGTTGTAGACGGAAATTTTTAGAAGATCTTTTCCCTACAAATCTAACAGTTGTCAACATTATAATTAATACAACTATTACTATAAGAGTCAATATAGGGCTTAGATATAGCATCATAGCAAAGGTACCAAATACAGTTATTACAGATATTGTTATTTGGGATACACTTTGTTCTAAGGATTGATTTAGCATATCTACATCATTGGTAAATGTAGACATCAATTCTCCATGGGAGTGGCTATTAAAAAATGACATAGGTAATTTTTGCATATGTGCAAACATTTCTTCACGAATTTTGTGAACGGTTTTTTTGAGCTAATTTTGCCATAAATAGATTTCCCAAGTATTGACCTAAAGAAATAAAAATTACAAGTACTCCCATAAATATAAGATATTTAACAAACATAGCTTTGTTATGATTTTCTACCAAGGTATCAATAATTGGACTTAACATGGCATTTGCAGCTATTTGTGCAATAGATCCAATGATAATAAAGAATATTCCACTAAAAAAACAAGGCTTTATTAAATTTAAAATAACTAAATAGTCTTAATAAAGTTTCCTTAGGATTTTCTGGTCGGAGTTGCTTATGTCCTAATTTATTTTTCATTCTCCAACCACTCCTTTCTGCTGTGATTCATAAATTTCTTTATAGATTGGTGAAATTTTTAATAATGTTTCATGATCTCCAAAGGATTCGATTTCTCCTTTATGCATAACAATTATTCTATTAGAGTGTTTTATAGATGAAATCCTTTGAGCAATAATAATTGTAGTTATATTTCCCAATTCTTCTTTAAAAACGTGTTGAATTTTTGCATCCGTAGCCATATCTATAGCAGATGTTGAATCATCAAGGATTAATATCTTTGGATTCTTCATTAAAGCTCTAGCAATAGTAAGTCTTTGTTTTTGGCCACCGGAAAAATTTGCACCACCTTGTTCTACTTTATGATCTAAACCATCTTCGTATTTAGATACAAATTCCCAAGCTTGGGCCTGCTTAAGGGCAGTAACAATTTCTTCATCAGTAGCATTTTCATTACCCCATAACATATTTTCTCGTATTGTACCAGAAAACAAGGTGTTTTTTTTGTAATACAAAGGCCACTTGATCCCTTAAGGATTTAATATCATAATTTCTGACATCTATTCCACCAATATATATATTTCCTTCAGTAACATCATAAAGTCTTGGTATTAATTGGACTAATGTAGATTTAGAAGAACCAGTAGAACCTATAATACCAAGGACTTCACCAGATTCAATATGGAAATTAATATTTTTCAAAGTTTTTTTCTGGACTTCCTGGATAAGAAAAACATACATTTTTGAAGCTAATAGATCCATTTTTTAAATCTTTAATAGGCTCTTCAGGCTCATCTATTTCAGATTTTGTATCCCATATTTCCAAAATTCTTTTTACTGATGCTGAACCACGTAGATATTGCATAAAAAAAATATGGAAATCATTATAAGAGCCATTAAGATTTGAGTAATATAGGTAATAAATGAAATCAATTCACCACGGCCCATAGAGCCTGCTATTACCTGTTGCCCTCCAAACCACAAAACTGCAATAATTGTAGAATATATTACAAGATTCAATAGTGGCATTAAAAATATAACTAGAGAAATAGCTTTAAGAGCAGTATCCCTTAAGGCATCATTTCTTTTCATAAACCTATTTTCTTCATACTTTTGTCTATTAAAAGATTTTACAACTCCAATTGCTGTTAAATTTTCTTGTATGACAGCATTTACCCTATCTACACGAGTTTGCATTTTTAAGAATAGGGGGGGTCTTGCCTTAGATAAAATTAAAATTATGACTATGGCAGTAAATGGTATAGAAACCATAAATACCTTTGCTAAAGATGAATTTATATTAAAAGCCATTACAAGAGCAAAGAACATCATAAATGGTGCCCTTACTGCCATACGTAAACTCATCATAGTTACTTGGCCAATAGTATTACAGTCGTTTGTGAGTCTAGTAATAAGGGATGATACTGTAAACTTATCTAAATTGGCAAAGGAAAAACCTTGTATCTTTTTAAAGGTTTCCCTTCTAACTTCAGAAGCAAATCCATATCCTGCCTTTGCTCCACAATAAGCACTAATTACACCAAAAGCCATAGCCAGTAGTGCAGCACCAATCATAATAATCCCAATTTTAACTATATATTCAATATCACCATTTGCAATTCCAACATCTACTATATTTGACATAAGATAAGGTATGGCAATATCAGCAATAACTTCTAATATCATAAGTATAGGACTTAGAACTGCAAATATAGAATATTTTTTTTCATCAATGGTAATAGTTTGTTCAAATTATCACTCCTTTTCTTCTGAACTTGATAAGCTATTGTTAAGAACCATATTTTCGAGGTTTTCATTGATTCTTATGAGAAAGGAATTTAACTGTAGTAATTCTTGAGAATTAAATCCAGTAAACATGTACTCATATTTTTCAAGAGATTATCCTTGTAATCTTTGACCATGGATTTTCCTTTTTCAGTTAAAATCAATCTATTATACCTCAGATCAGATTCTAAGGGCATTTGTTTAATCATATGAAGTTTCAATAATCTTTTTACAATAATGCTCATGGCTCCTTGAGTAAGCCTCATTTTACTAGCTAACTGTTTTTGATTATCATTAGGATTTTTTTCTATAAGCATCATAAGATGTAATAGGCCAAAGGTAAGCCCATATTCATCTATTTCCAACTGCATTATTTGTAATATCTTTTGATGGCTTTCTTTTAATTGAAGAGCTACATCAGTTTCTAACATAATTTAACCTCCATTACTTTAATGCTAAACTAATAAAACAATAGTTTAATGTTAAACTAATTTTTCTATAATGTCAATAGGGTTTCATATGATAAAAAAAATAAAACCAAGTAATTAAACACTTGGTTTTATACATTAAATCTAAATAATACTACATCTCCGTCTTTCATAATATAATCTTTACCTTCTATTCTAACAAGGCCTTTTTCCTTAGCAGCTACCACACTTCCAGAGGCCATTAAATCATCAAAGGAGATAACTTCTGCTCTAATAAATCCCCCTTTCAATATCAGAGTGAATTTTACCAGCTGCTTCAGGAGCAGGAGTTCCTTTTTTTAATTGTCCAAGCCCTTGATTCCATAGGGCCAGCTGTTAAGAAACTAATTAGACCTAATAATTTATAGCTAGCTTGAATTAATTTATCAAGACCTGATTTTTCAAGACCAAGATCCTTTAGAAATTCTATTTTTTTCTTCATCTTCTAGTTGTGAAATTTCTTCTTCTATTTCTGCACTAACAGTTATAACTTCAGCATTTTCAGTGGCAGCAAATTCCCTTACTTTTTCCACATAGTCATTGGAGCCTTCATCATTAACTAAATCTTCTTCAGAAATATTAGCTACATATATGATTGGTTTTGAACTTAAAAGATTAAAGGACTTAATTATTTCCAACTCTTCAGATGATAAATCTAAAGTTCTTATGGATTTTCCTTCTTCTAATGTATCTAAGACTTCTTTAATAAGTTTCACTTCTTGGACTAAACTTTTATCACCCTTTGCAGCTCTTTCAGTTTTTTTCCAGTCTTCTTTGCAATAGTTCAATATCTGAAAGCATTAATTCTAAACTTATGATTTCAATATCTCTAATAGGATCTATGCTTCCATCTACGTGAACTATATCAGGGTTTTCAAAACATCTAACTACATGGGCTATGGCATCTACTTCCCTAATATGGGATAAAAACTTATTGCCTAATCCCTCTCCTGTACTAGCTCCTTTTACAAGACCAGCTATATCACAAAATTCTATGGCCGTAGGAACAATTCTTTCTGAATTATAAATTTTTGCAAGTTTTTCTAATCTTTCATCTGGAACAGCTACTACTCCTATATTAGGCTCAATGGTACAAAAGGGATAATTAGCAGATTCAGCACCAGCTTGAGTTATTGCATTAAACAAAGTACTTTTCCCTACATTTGGTAATCCTACAATTCCAATTTTCATTTAGCATATCCTTTCTATAATAAAAAAAATTATTTTATTTTAAATTTCAATTACACAACTGAATATTATACTATATATACTTTGTTCCTGCAATTAAAAGAGTAGGGATAAAATTAAATAGTAGAGCCTTTAGTCTTTTTGAAGTATCATAGCCTAATTCATAATAATTATTGTTATTAAACTCAAAGTTCTTAATTAAATCAAGTCCAAGTTTTTTTAGTATGGGCATTATAGGATCTAGGATTAATATGGTTAATAAAAGTAATCATAATAGGATATCTATCCTTCATTTGAAGTCTTGAAAACTCAAAAAGATTAGGTAAAACATCAGTACCACGATAGTCCTTATGAATACAAATAGGACCATATTGATAGGAATTTTCTGTAGAAAGAACTTGTCCTAGATATTTTGTATTAGGTAGGTCCTCTATCATATATTGAAACAAAGGCCAATCAGACCAATATTCCAAGATGCAGCCATGGCATAAGCTACAATCTTATCTCCATCACAAGCTATGGCAAGTCCATTTTCCTTTTCAATAAGTTCTTTAAACTGTTCCTCTGTAAACAGAGTCGTAACGAAACCATCTGGTTTATCCTCTTCACTAATAGTTGAGACATGGTATTTTTGTTGTAATGCTGCAACACTAGGGATGTCTTCTAATCTGGCATTTCTATATTCCATAAAAACTCCTCCTTTTCTTAATATTCTCATAATACCATAGAAGTTTTATCCAATCAATAATTAGACAATAAAGAATTACTGAAAGATAAAATACTAATAACGAAAAGATTCAAATTTAAAATAAAAACATTGCTAAAAAAATATCACCTCATGATATATTGTTATAGAGGTGGACAGAATATGAATAAAGAAAAACTTTTACCGATTTTAGCAGCCATTACATATTCAACTATATTTGGATTATCCTTTGTATTTAGTAAAATTGGCCTTGAAGTTATGACTCCAATGGAGCTAATATCATACAGATTTTTATTAGCCGCTTTAGTTATGACTACACTTAAATTATTAAAAATTATAAATATAAGCTTTAAGGGAAGGGATATAAAGGTTTTAATATTTGCTTCCTTTTTTTCAGCCTGTATTATACTTTATATTTGAAATATTAGGAGTAAATATTACTTCAACATCTGAAGCTGGATTGACACTTTCCCTTATACCTGTAATTGTAGCAATCTTTAGTGTAATATTTCTAAAGGAAAAACTAGTAAAGGAACAATGGATTTTTATAGGATTATCAGTAACAGGAGTTATACTAATTAATATAATGAAGGGAAAATCCAACGATGCACAAAATTATTTAGGAATAATTTTTTTGCTTTTAGCTGTACTTTCAGCAGGATTTTATAATATTGCTGCTAAAAAAAGCTTCTGCTTATTTTACTCCAATAGAAACAACTTATGTAATGATGTGGACGGCAGCAATATCCTTTAATATTATATTAATATTTATTAATCTTAAAAATGGAACTATGGGAAATTACTTTAAAGGTATCAACAATATAAAAGCCATAATTCCCCCCCTTTTATATTTAGGTATACTTTCTTCTATAATTGCATTTTTTTATGGTAAACTATAGCATATCTAGGATGACAGTTACTCAATCTGCAATTTTTGGTAATATTAGTACTGTAGTATCTATATTAGCAGGTGTTTTAGTTTTAAAAGAAGACTTTTTCTGGTATGATTTTATAGGAGCAGTAATGATTATTGCTGGAGTCTGGGGGGGAACTGTGTATTTTGGTTGGAAAAGACTAGAAGAATAATGATATAATAGAGTTTAGATGGAGTGATATTAATTGGATGAAAAAAAGTAAAGGATTAGCTGGAGAAGGATGTGAGATATTAGCTCCCTTCAATGATAGGAAGCCTTTGAGAGATATAGAAAGAAGTATTATAAAGACATATAGAAAACATATTTGGAGTAAATTTATAAAAGCCATAAAAGAATATGATCTTATTCAAGATGGAGATAAGATAGCAGTAGCCATATCTGGAGGTAAAGATAGTTTACTTATGGCAAAATTATTTCAGGAACTTAATAAACATGGAAATCAGAATTTTCAATTGGAATTTATAGCTATGGATCCTGGTTATCATCCAGAAATAAGGGAATTGTTAGAAGAAAATTGTGAATATTTAAATATACCAGTCCATATATACGAAACAGATGTATTTAAGGTGGCAGATAGAATTGCAGGAGATTATCCCTGTTATATGTGTGCCAGAATGCGAAGGGGGGGAGCATTATACGGAAAGGCTAAGGAACTAGGCTGTAATAAATTAGCCTTAGGACATCATTTTAATGATGTAATAGAACTATAATGTTAAATTTACTTTGTGCAGGTAGTTTTAAAACTATGATGCCAAAATTAAAGGCACAAAACTTTGAAAATATGGAGCTTATTAGGCCTTTATATTTAATAGAAGAAGAGTATATTAAAAGGTTTATTCAAAACAGTGGCATATGGCCATTAAATTGTGCTTGCATGGTTGCAGCTAAAAAAAATAGGAAACAAAAGATTTGAAATCAAGGATTTAATAGAGACATTAAAGGAAAGTTTTCAAAATGTAGATATATCTATTTTAGAGCAGCAGAAAATGTAAATATAGATGCCATTATAGGATGGGAAAAAGAAGGTGAAAACATTCATTTTTAGATGAATATTAATGGGGGGATAAAATTGAAACTAATTTCTTGGAATGTAAACGGATTAAGAGCCTGTGTACGTAAAGGCTTTTTAGATTATTTTAATGAGGTAAATGCAGATGTAGTTTGCTTACAGGAAACGAAACTACAAGAAGGACAAATTGATTTAGACTTAGAAGGTTATCATCAATATTGGAATTATGCAGAGAAAAAGGGATATTCAGGAACTGCTATTTTTACAAAGATTAAACCTATAAGTGTGAAATATGGTATGGATATAGAAGAGCATGATAATGAGGGTAGAATGATTACATTAGAATTTGAGGATTTTTATTTAATAAATGTTTATACTCCAAACTCTCAAAGGGAACTTGCTAGATTAGATTATAGAATGGAATGGGAAGATGACTTTAGAGAGTATGTAAAAGCATTAGATAGTATTAAACCTGTTATAATTTGTGGAGACTTAAATGTAGCCCATAAGGAAATTGACTTAAAAAAAACCCTAGTAGCAATAGAAAAAAATGCTGGTTTACAGATGAAGAAAGGGGGG
>JMBV01000222.1_pt1 | contig 21396 bp, 31 predicted proteins | sample 616531 | NCBI WGS metagenome assembly JMBV01 (sample SAMN02727904, study PRJNA239997) | anaerobic digester metagenome | biome: anaerobic digester; isolation source: mesophilic anaerobic digester inoculated with municipal waste water sludge... | place: Germany: Bielefeld University, CeBiTec ...
TAAATACGATTAAACCTTGGAGACGCCCATGTAGCACGTCTCTACGAAAACAATAAATACGATTGAACCATGAGACGCCCGTATAGCACGTCTCTACAAAAACAATAAATACAATTAAACCCGGAGACGCCCGTATAGGTCGTCTCTACAAAAAAACAAATACGATTGAACCTTGGAGACGCCCGTATAGGTCGTCTCTACAAAACAATAAATACGATTGAATCATGAGACGCGCATGTAGCACGTCTCTACAAAAAAAATAAATACGATTGAATCATGAGACGCACGTATAGGTCGTCTCTACGAAATAATAAATTGATAGTTTTAAAAGGATCTTTTAAAGGAGGATTTGTTTAATGAGAAAATTAGATGCGCAAGCTATTGAAGATATAGCTTTAGGAGCAACCATACTGGGTACTGGTGGTGGTGGAGATCCATATATCGGTAAACTTATGGCTCTTCAGGCTATTGATGAATATGGTCCTGTCTCTCTTATTGATGTTGATGAAGTTCCAGATGATGAGTTGGTTGTTCCTTCTGCTATGATGGGTGCACCAACTGTTCTTGTTGAAAAGATTCCTAATGGTGAAGAGCCTTTCAAGGCTTTTGAGCTTTTGAAAAATCATATGGGTAGAGATATTTATGGCACTATCTCAATAGAAGCGGGTGGACTTAATTCTATGATTCCATTAGCTTTAGCTGCACGCTTAGGACTGCCTGTAGTTGATGCTGATGGAATGGTAGAGCGTTTCCTGAACTTCAAATGGTTACATTTACTATATATGGTGTTTCATCCACTCCCTTAGCGTTGTGTGATGAAAAGGTAATAGTATTCTGCTAAACACTATTACAAACAAATGGTCTGAAAGATTAGCAAGAGTTTTGACTGTAGAGATGGGCGGAAGCACTATGCTTGCTATTTATCCTATGACTGGTAAGCAATTAAAGGCTGGTGCTGTTAGAGGAACTATGTCCCTGGCTGAATCTTTAGGAAGGGCTATTAGAGAATCTAAACTTAATCATGTAGATCCATTGGACAAAATATTGGAGATAACTAATGGTTATCTTTTGTTTAAGGGTAAAATTACTGATGTTTTGAGAAAAACAACCGGCGGATTTGCACGAGGTAAGGCCATTTTCGAAGGTATTGAGGAATACAAAGATAAGACTATGGAATTAGAGTTCCAAAATGAAAATCTTGTGGCTCGTGTTGATGATCAAATTTTGGCTAGTGTGCCTGATTTGATTTCGGTTATAGATCCTGATACAGGTAAACCTATTACAACTGAAATGTTGAGATATGGTTATCGTGGCGTAGTAATTGGTATACCTTGTAACGAAAAGTGGCGTACAGAAGAAGGTTTGAAATTAGTAGGTCCAAGGTATTTTGGTTATGATATTGATTATATTCCAATAGAAGAACGTTTCAAGGGGGTTAGAATAAGATGATTTATCGAATTGGAATTGACGTTGGTGGCACAAATACTGATGCTGTTATTCTAGATCAGAATAATAATATAGTGGCAAAAACTAAAACCCCCACAAGTGAGGATATTATTTCTGGTATATACGAATCTTTAGATAAAGTATTATTTCAATCTAATATAAATGTGAAAGATATAGGATATGTTATGTTAGGTACAACTCACTGTACAAATGCTATAGTTGAACGTAAAGGTTTAAGAAAAGTCGCTGTAATTAGAATAGGAAAACCTGCTACAATGGCTATTAAACCGATGGTTGGATGGCCACAAGAATTGATAGATGCTATTGGTAAGAAATACTTTATCATTAAAGGTGGTCACGAATTTGATGGTCAAGAGATTAATGAGTTAGATTACGATGAAATAGATCAAGTTGTCAAAGAAATAAGAGGGAAGTTTGAGGCTGTTGCTATATCTTCTGTATTTTCACCAGTTAATACAAGTCATGAAGATACATTAGAAAAGATTTTAATAGATAAATTGGGCGATAGTATTGACGTTTGTGTGTCTCATGAAATTGGTAGTATTGGTTTAATTGAAAGAGAGAATGCAACTATTTTAAATGCAGCCTTAGGTGGAGTAATTAGAAAACTAGCTACAGGTTTTCAAGAAGCTTTAAAAAGAAGGGGTATTCAAGCTACGTTATACCTAGCTCAAAATGACGGAACGTTAATGTCGGTAGATTATGCAATGCGTTATCCTATTATGACTATTGCTAGCGGTCCAACAAATAGTTTAAGAGGAGCTGCTTATTTATCTAAGATTAAAAATGCAATTGTACTTGATGTTGGAGGTACGACGTCAGATATAGGCATTTTGGTTAATGGATTTCCTAGGCTTTCTGCTATGGGTGTTGAAATTGGTGGCGTAAGGACAAACTTTAGGATGCCTGACCTTATTTCAATAGGTCTTGGTGGAGGAACAGTTGTAAGAGAAAATGATAAAACTGTTGTTTTAGGACCTGACAGTGTAGGCTACAGAGTTGCTAAAGAAGCTCTTGTCTTTGGAGGTAATGTCTTAACAACTACAGACGTTGCTGTTGCATGCAATTTAACAAAGTTAGGAAACCTAGAAAGAATCGAAAATCTTAATAGTAGTCTAATAGAAAGTGCCTTACTTAAAATTAAAGAATTAGTCGAAGTTAACATAGACAAGATTAAAACAGAAGCAGGAGACATTCCTTTAATCTTAGTTGGTGGAGGAAGTATAATCATTCCCAATTCATTAAAAGGTTGTAGCGAGATAATAAGGCCTGAACATTGTGAGGTAGCTAACGCTATAGGCGTTGCAATAGCGCAAGTTGGTGCCCAGATCGATAGAATATTCTCTCTTGATAACATTTCAAGAGAAGAGGCAATTCGCCAAGCAGAAGAATTAGCTATACAAGAATGCATAAAAGCTGGTGCAAAAAGAGAAACAATAGAGATTGTTGAAAAAGAGGATATTCCGTTAGCATATTTACCTGGAAACGCAACAAGAATAAGAATAAAAGCTGCGGGGGGGATATTGCATATTAAAAAAACGCCCTAAGTTGGGCGTTTTTTTGTTAGCTTTGATTGTTATTACACACGGTTATATGGTAAAATAAATAGATAATAACGTTATTTTTTTGAGTTGAAAATCCGGGGTATAACTCCAAGATTGTTGATGGGGGGGTTTGTAAGAAAAATATGTCATAAAAAGGAGAGTGCAGGGTATGCCTATCAATTTAAGAGGAAGAAGTTTACTTACGCTAAAAGATTTCACGCCTGACGAGATTAAGTATTTGTTAGATCTTTCTAAAGATCTAAAGGCTAAAAAAAAGGATGGGGGGGCTATCTGGCGAATTATTAAAAGGAAAAAAACATCGTACTAATCTTTGAAAAAAACTTCAACTAGAACGAGATGTGCCTTTGAAGTTGCTGCTTATGACGAAGGCGCTCATGTAACTTTCTTAACGCAAAGTCAGATGGGTAAGAAAGAGTCTATAGAGGATACGGCAAGAGTCTTGGGGAGATTTTATGATGGAATTGAATTTAGGGGTTTTAAGCAAGAAACCGTAGAAACTTTGGCAAAATACTCTGGGGTTCCAGTATGGAACGGTTTAACTGATGAGGATCATCCTACTCAAGTTTTAGCAGATTTTATGACTGTAGAAGAAAATTTTGATAAACCATTGAGCAAGATAAAGTTCGTTTATGTAGGAGACGGTAGAAATAATGTAGCAAACGCACTTATGATAGGCGCTGCAAAAATGGGCATGGACTTTGTTATTGTGTCTCCTAAAGAATTATTTCCTTCAGAAAAACTATTGAAAGAGATGAGAGATGAGGCACAGAAGAACAACGCAAAATCTCTATTTCAGATGATCTTAATGCTGTAGAAGGTGCAGATGTTATATACACAGACGTATGGATCTCTATGGGAGAAGAAGATAAGATTGAAGAAAGGATTAAACTCCTTAAACCATATCAAGTCAACATGGATTTAATTAAAAAGACGAACAATCCTGACGTAATATTTTTACACTGTCTCCCTTCTTTTCACGATACAAAGACTGATATGGGTTATGATGTGTATAAAAGTATGGGCTCTCTGAAATGGAGGTTACAGACGAAGTCTTCGAAAGTAAATATTCTAAGGTATTTGACGAAGCAGAAAATAGAATGCATACCATAAAGGCGGTTATGGTTGCGACCTTGGTGGGATGATAAGATTGAAAGAAAAACTTGCTATAGTTGCTATTGGGGGGGAAACGCATTAAATAAGCCAAAAGAATCCCCCACCGCAGAGAATATCTTTAAAAACCTAGAATTTACCTCGAAGTGTCTGGTTAGTTTTGTAAAAAAAGAATTATAAGATAGTTATTACACACGGAAATGGACCACAAGTTGGAAATATTCTTGTACAACAGGAGGTTGCAAAAGATATAATACCCCCCGTTTCCCCTTGACGTGAATGGTGCAATGACTCAAGGATATTTGGGCTATATGATAGCTCAATCCTTAAAAAACACCTTATCTAGTGAGGGGGGGATAAAAAAAAGATGTAGCTTGCGTTGTTACACAGGTTTTAGTAGACAAAAACGATCAAGCATTTCATAATCCTTCAAAACCGGTAGGACCTTTCTATTCTAAAAGTGAAGCTGAAAGGTTGGCATTAGAAAAAGGTTGGAATATGATAGAAGATGCTGGAAGAGGTTATAGAAGGGTAGTTCCTTCTCCTATACCCCCCTTGATATTATTGAAATTGAGGCAATAAAAAAAGTTGATTAAAAACGAAACTATAATCATTGCAGCTGGTGGTGGAGGAATCCCTGTAATTAAAGAAAACAGTCAAATCAAAGGTATAGAAGGCGTTATAGACAAAGATAGGGCCTCAGCACTTCTAGCAATTAAGCTTGATGCGGATGAACTTATTATTCTTACAGCAGTTGAAAAGGTATACATAAACTACAACAAACCAAATCAGCAAGCGATTTCTTCAATGACTGTTGAAGAAGCAAAAAGGTATATTAATGAAGGACACTTCTCTAAAGGAAGTATGCTTCCAAAGATAGAAGCTTGTATAGAATTTGTTGAACATACAGGAAGATCCGCCTTAATAACGGATCTTCAAACATTAGAAGAAGCACTTGAAGGAAAAACAGGTACTGTAATTACAAAATAACAAAAGAGGGGGGGAGTTAAGAGGTTAAACCTCTCAAATCCTCTCTTAATTTTATTATCTCTCTTTTGGATCATCTGAAAAGATTATTCCTCTTGACACATTTATAACCATTGTTTTACCATTTTCTACAAGAACTTTTAAGTCTTCAATTCTTCCACCTTGACTACCTACCCCCCCTGGAATTAAATAAATCATGTCTCCTGATTTCTCGACAATCTCGTCAAAATAGGCTTTTTGAGTTGCACCAACCACTATACCGATTTTATCTTTATATGTAGTTTCTAATTCTTGCAGCTTTTCAAGAATCTTTAAGTAAAGTTTATTTGGAATTATGAAATCATTAGCCCCAGGATTTGAGGTTAAAACTAATGCAAAAATATGAGAACTTGGAAATTCTAAATATGGCTCAATACTATCTACACCCATAAGTGGATTGATAGTAATAGAATCGACTTTTAAATAGTCAAAATAAAATTTTGCATAAGCCTTGGCAGTATTAGAAATATCACTTCTTTTAGCATCAATTATTACAGGAATATCAGAATATGTTTTTAGGTATTCAACAGTATTTTCTAAAGTCTTTATCCCTTTATATCCTAGCATCTCATAAAAAGCAATATTTATTTTATAAGCACATGCGTATTCGTAGGTTTCAGAAATAATGTATTTGTTGAATTCTTCTACACCCTTTGCTCCATTGACCTTGAATTGTGAAGGAATCTTTTCTATATCGCTATCAAGCCCAACACAAATCAAAGATTTATTTCTTGTTTGACAGTCTCTAAGTTTTTAGCAAACAAAAATAAAACCTCCTCTTTAAATTCAAAATACGATTTTAGGTTATTATATCATACAATATTATCTACTGATTTAAATTCAAAAATGATAAAATTATAATGACTAAAGAAAAAAAATTTCATATACAAAAAAAATAATACTATAATTTGAGGTGATGTTGGCTTGTTTTCAAAAACGGATGTTGATCAAATAGTAACTATTGCTAAGAGCGCTGGTGAAAAGTTGAAACAATGGAGCTCAGAAGGGTTTCATGTTAATTCTAAAAACACAAGAACTGATTTGGTTACAGATGTTGATTATATGATACAAGAATATTTAATCAAAGAAATTAGTCAAAGTTTTAAAAACTCTGCATTTTTAGCTGAAGAATCAGGATACGAGCATATTCCTAAAGAGCAAAGCTATTGGGTAATCGATCCAATAGATGGAACAGTAAACTTTTCACGAGGAATTCCAGAAAATTGCATTTCTATTGCATATGTCGAAAACAGGGAACCAGTACTTGGCATAATATATGCCCCTTTTATGAATCTATTCTATTTTGCACAAAAAGGTAAGGGTACTTTCTTAAACGATGAAAAAGTAAATCCACATTGGTGTAATAACTTTGAAGATGCTATGCTTTCTTTAGGGAATAAACGCGGAAAGACTCATTTATACTTTCAAGCTTTAGAAGAAAAAGTTATGAGAATTAGACTGTTTGGAACAGCTGCCTTGCAAATTGCCTATGTTTCTTCTGGTTTTTTTAGACGCTTTTATATCGGTAGGTTCACATCCCTGGGACGTAGCTGCAGCATATCTATTAGTAAAAGAAGCGGGCGGAAAGGTAGTCGAATTAAATGGTAAAGATGCTGACATATTTTATTCAAACGCTATATATTGTAATCCATATATAGCAGATGAACTTGTTAATATTGTAAGTAAAGTCGATAAATGATAAAAGAAGGTGATTCTTTGAAAGCAATGGTTCTTGAAAAAAAACTTGCGATCTCCTTGAACACAAAAATCCTTTAATATTAAAAGATTTACCAAAACCCAAAGCAGAAAAGAGACAAATATTAGTGAAAGTTTCTACATGTGGAGTATGTAGAACTGATTTAGATGAGATCGAAGGAAGAACTATGCCTTCAACGTTTCCAATAATATTAGGTCATCAAATTGTTGGAAGGGTTGAAGAATTAGGAAAAGCTTGTAGTCACTTTAAAGTAGGAGACAGAGTTGGTATAGCTTGGATTAATTCATCATGTGGGAAATGCGAATTTTGTCTCTCGGGAAAAGAAAATTTATGTTATGAATTCAAAGCTACCGGAAGAGATGTTAATGGTGGATATGCTGAATACACTGTAGTCCCTGAAGATTTTGCATTTAAAATCCCGGAAAGTTTCTCTGATGAAGAAGCTGCCCCCCCTTTGTTATGTGCAGGAGCTATTGGATTTCGATCTTTAAGTTTATGTAATATGAAAGATGGATACAATATAGGGCTTGTTGGTTTTGGCGCATCTGCTCATCTTGTACTTCAATTAATAAAATACATGTATCCCTCTTCAAAAATATTTGTATTCACCAGAAGTGAAAATGAACGAGCATTCGCCAGAGATTTAGGTGCATACTGGACAGGAGATATACCGGATCGTTCCCCCCCAGAAAATTGCATGCAATTATTGATACAACCCCCCCAGCATGGAAACCTGTAGTTGAAGCTCTTAAAAATCTTGAAAGAAATGGTAGACTTGTAATAAACGCTATTAGAAAAGAAAATAACGACAAAGAATATCTAAAAATATAGATTATGAAAGAGATCTTTGGTTAGAAAAAGAGATTAAAAGTGTGGCAAATGTTGCAAAAAAAAGGATGTAGAAAACTTTTTATCCCTAGCTGAGAAGATTCCTATTAAACCTGAAGTACAGGTATTTGAACTAGAAGATGCTAATAAAGCAATCTTAGAAATAAAACAAGGAAAAATTAGAGGCGCAAAAGTGCTAAAAGTATCGTAGAAAGTAGAAACTTGTAATGTTAGATATGTACTTTTAAGTAAAAATTATTATTATTAAAAAAACGCCCTATGAAGGGCGTTTTTATTCCAGATTGTTCTATTGATACAAAACACAAATAGAAAGGGGTTCTACTTCAACTTTATTCTTAACTACTCTTAACACTTCTGTTCCCGCAGTATTTTTATCTACAACAACATTCCAGTTCCCTTTTGGTAGCTCTATAGATACGGCTTTTTCTGGCTCACCGTTGTAAATTACTGCTATATTTTTCCAACTATCTTTGTTTGCATTATCTTTTAGTATAAATGCAACTGTCTTTGTATATTCTCTTGATAATTCTATAAATTCTAGGTGTTTTTTTAATAGCTGCTGCATCAGTCATTCTAAAGGCGGGGGGGTGTTCTTTTCTTAACTTGATCATTCCTTGGTAATATTCAAATACGTCATAGAATTCACTTTTTCTATTCCAATCTATAACATTGGGCCCTAAGACATTGTATGGGTTGTGGTTACCTTGTTTTGTTCTAGCAAAATCTACACCACCATGTAAAAATGGGACTCCTTGCATGGTAAGAACCATCGCATTTGAGAATTTTTGTGAGCTTTTCAATGTCTCTAGAGTTTTTTCATCGATTTTTTGTTGCCACGGTTTTACCCCTAAAGCTAATGCATTTTTGTCCCAAAGCGTGTGATTGTCGTGGTTAGAAACGTAATTAATTGTTTCTTGAGGATCTTGAACCCAAGATTTTATTCTGCTGTTGTATTCTATTGAACCCACTATACCTCGTTCTATTTTAGTTTTTTTGTCCTGTCGCACCCAAACCGAACCCTTTAACTTTTTCATCAAAAACGCTTCCTCTTATAGCATCTCTTATATCATCATTAAAAACTGCTATTTCTAAACCCTTTTGATCACCTTTTCCAAATAGTGTTGGTCCACCACCTGTCCATGGTTCTCCATATAATACTATTTCTGGTAGTATTGCATGTAATTCTTGTGATATTGCTTTAACCGTTTCTTTATCAAAAAGGCCTAGTAAATCGAACCTATATCCATCAACATGGTATTCGTTGACCCAGTATTTTACACTATCTACTATATACTTTCTTACCATGAATCTTTCGGTTGCTATTTCGTTTCCACAACCTGATCCATTGGTATATTTTCCTGTTCCGTCTGTCCTGTAGTAAAAGTATGGAACAGTTTGGTCAAATGGAGAACTTCTACCAACTTGATATGTGTGATTATATACAACGTCCATTATTACTCGTATTCCATTTTTATGTAGCGATTGAACCATTTGTTTCACTTCATTTATTCTGACTTCAGGGTCATAGGGATTTGTAGAATAAATACCTTCAGGTACATTATAAACGTATGGGTCATAGCCCCCCCAGCCATATTGTTCATCAAATTTTGTTTCGTCTAGGGAACCAACATCTTGAAATGGCATTATGTGTACATGTGTAACGCCTAATTCTTTTAAATGCGCAAGTCCCGTTTTTACACCACTTGGAGCTTGAGAGTCCTCTACAGTTAAACCAAGATACTTTCCTCTGTATTCTTTTGGTATTCCTGAACTTTCGTCTATTGTAAAATCTTTACATGTATCTCGTAGATTATTGCATCTTCCGGGTTTGAAAACGATGGTCTTGTATCTTTATCCCATCCAACTGGATCGGTGCCTTTTAAATCAACTATTGCAGATTTTATTGAATTTACCGCTAATGCTGTTGAATATATGTCTATTGTTCTTCTCGTTTCTCCATAAGAAACAAATTCGTACATGTAGTATTTTCCTTTTAAATCTTCAGGTACAGTTGCTTGCCATACACCATTTACTTCTTTCTTCATTGGGACAATTTTATAGGGCTTTTCATCGTTATATTTTTCGAATAGTAATAAACTGGCTTGTGAAGAAACCGGCGACCAAACTTTAAATGTAGATTGGTATGGGGGGTATATGTTACACCAAGATCGTCTCCATAATAATGAAAGACCTCGTCATCAAGAACATTTCTCAAAATCACATATCCGTCAAATACATAATCTTCTATCTCTACTTTAAATAATTTGTCTACGTTTTCTGGTTTTATGGGCTGTTGAAGTTTTACGGTTATTTTTGTGGTTAATGAAACGTCTGTTGGATCTGTTTTATATACATCTGAAACCGGAATTTCTGTTGGAGTTGTTTCATCCATCATGTAAAAATTTACTTTACCTTGCCAGTCTTTAGTATCAAAAGGTACTGTTAGTTCTAATTGTACTTCATCAAAAGAATCCATAATTGCTGCTAATACCCTTGGGCTTAAATCAACAGTTGAAGGGTCTACATAGTAGTTTTCTATTCCAGACAATACCCAGATCTCTGCAACACCACTTTCAGGAATGGTGATAAATCTATCAACTGATATATCTTTGTCCCAGTTGTCAGTTCTTACAATGAATCCTAATTCTGTGTGTTTTTCATCAAAAGTGATTATGGCGTATTTTCCAAAATCGTCTTCTGCCTCAAATAAATATCTGTTGCCTTCTTTTGAAACAGGTTTACTTGGCCAAATCCATAAATTCCAAGGTTCGTACTTTCCGTCAGGCCTGTGGTAATGAACTATCAAAACTGTTTCTGCACCAAAATCTTGCGCAGTTTTTCCTTCTGAAAGGCTTATAAACTCTGAAACTTGTACATTTTCGAAGCCTTTTGTTGCTTGACTGTTATCTGCTGAAAAACCAAAACATGGTAATACCATCAAGATAAGAACCATCAGGACATACCAAAGTTTTTTTTCATAGTAGTTTCCTCCTTTGATTTGAATTTTAGCTTTCACTTCTTTGCTAAATGTAGCGAAGAAGGGGGGGAGAGGCTTCGCCCTGGACCCAAATTAATTCAAAAACTTTTTCTAAAAAAAATATTTTCTACTAATGGAAAGGTTTCCATTGCTTTTTAAAAAAAAGAAAGACTCTATGTCTCTCTTTCCACTATTTTGCAAGTGAGTTTGTGATGTTCTACTTTTTCTCTTCCTTTTAGAGAGCTTATAAACATTCTATATGCAATTTCCGCCATTTCACTTAGAGGTTGACGAATAGTTGTTAATCTAAATAATCTACTAATAGGTAAATTGTCTACAGAAATTAGAGAGTAATCTTTTTTTCGGAATCATTTTCATTTCTTCTAGATATTTTTTTAACTCCGACTCCTAACATGTCGCAAGTTGAGAAAATAGAGACATAATTTTTCGGTTTTCTTTTAATTATAGATTCCATCGCCTTATATCCGCCATCCCACATTAAATCGGCATAGACAACTTTTACTTTTTATTGTGTTTTTTTCATAACTCTTAAAAGCCTTTGTCCCTCTTTTCAAAAACAAAGGAGGTGAATTCGTTGTCTAATTCTTTAAATGTTATCAAATAATAGTTTGTTTTCTGAGGTGAATTTTTAAGTAAATATTCAGCTGCGGTTTCTCCAATTTTTTTCGTTGTCAACATATACAGAATCAAACCTATCATCAAATGAGTCTATAAGTATGATTTTTTTTGGAGGTGTTCTGTTTTGGAAAATCTTAGAAATTGAAAATGAACAAATAAAAACTCCATCCGTTTGATAAATCATATCAGTATTTTGTTTAATTTTTTTGTAAGGCAACTTGATCTATCAACGGAAATACTATTAGTCTGTAATTACTGCGGGAAAGCCTTTTTTTTCTAGAAGTGAATAGATAATTGAGTAAAACTCATTTCCCATATCAGGTACTACAAAAGATAAAGACTCGATATTTTTGATGAAAGTGTTCGAGCATGTATGTTTGGAGTGTATGCTAATTCTTCAATAACACTTAAAACTTTTTCTCTGGTTTTTTTCACTAACCTTGCCAGAATTGTTTATAACCCTTGATACAGTAGCTATACCAACGTCAGCAAGTCTTGCAACATCTTTAATAGTTGGATTTGTGTTTTTGTATTTTTTTGGTCTTTTTTTATCTATTTAAATCACCTCCTAGTAAAAAGTGGGGGGGTACTATTTATTTTTGTTTTTTTGGTACACAAAACCGGCGTGGGTAGAGGGCTTCACTCTGAACCCAAATTAATTCAAAAGCTTTTTCTAAATCACTCTTCTTAGAATCTTTAAAAAAAAGTGGGGTACTATTTATTTTTGTTTTTGAAAGATTAAAACTACACATATACTATTTTACCCTTATAAATCCAAAACCTTACCTTATTATTCAAAGTGTATATTTTTATGTAGATATCTTACTAAATGATCAAACTTTTCTTTGGGAACCGGTTTAGGATAAGACATTATTTTTAGTGGAACAGGTTTTTTTTCTTTCTTCCTAAAGGTGGTTGTACATAGTGATGTTCATTAAAGTGAAATCCTGCTTTTTTTATAAAACTTTATTCTTCTTATTGTAGTTTCATCTTTAGGTGGTTCGACTTCTAATACTACTTTACCTGGAAACTTCTTCTTAATGTCTTTGAGTATCTTAGTTCCATAACCTCGTCCTCTAAATTCTTTTTTTTATTGCTAGATGTTCTAAAAAAAACAATATCTCCAAGCATCCATAAAGCTGCAAATCCCACCATTTGGCCATTATTATAATAAGGTATGATTTTGTATTTATTGTTACTAAGTAACCTTCTTTGCGTCTGTTTGTCTCGCTTTTCATCTTCCGGAAAAGAGCTGTCATATATTTCCCAGAATTTCGAGAACTCTTCCGTAAGCATAAACTTTCCTCCTTCAGTTTTTATCTATATCCATTATATCATATGAGGAAGTTATAAACGGATATTTTCTATTTGTTTATTTGAATGAATTCTAGACAATATTTATGTTGTTTTTGATTAATTAATAAAGAAAGCGTTTCCTATAATTTTTTTTACTATTTTATCCGATTTATCGATATAATCCTAGCTTCGTTATTAGGAATTACAACTAAATAAAACTATTTAGAGTCTAATATGATTAAATAACGTTGTTTTTGTCTTCTTTAAGTATTTTAAAAAAATAGTTTGCATATTAAATAACCTTATGATATAATAATAAGGAAAAACTGATTTATATGATTAATAGTATGATTTATGACCTAAAGGAGGGTACATATGTCTTTTCTCTCAATTATTGTTATAATAGTTCATATAGTCTTAGCTGTAGGAGTTATTTTTTTGCTCTACAAAAAAATGCGAGAAACTAGTGATCGTGGTGGTGCATTTGGAGGCGGCAGCGGGGGGGCAGTCTTTGGTAGGGAAAAAGGGCTTGACAAAAATTCTAAAATCGCTTTAACTTTAGGAATTCTGTTCATGTTTAGTTGTTTCTTAGTTACATGGATAGTAGCTTAGGGAGGGTAAGATTTGAATTTAAAAGACCAACTTGAAGTCATTAAAAAAAGACACGGTAGATTTCATAACCGAAGAGGAGTTCTTAGATAAACTAAATAGAAAAAAACAATTAAAAGTAAAGCTCGGTGTTGATCCTTCGAGGCCTGACTTGCATCTTGGTCATGCCGTTGTTTTAAGAAAACTGAGACAATTTCAAAAGTTCGGACATATTGTCTATTTGATTATTGGGGACTTCACTGCTAGGATTGGCGATCCTTCTGGAAGGTCTAAAACTCGTCCGCTTCTTTCAGAAGAAGAGGTAAGGGAAAATTCGAAAACTTATGTTGAACAAGCGTTCAAGATTTTAGATCCCAATAAAACTGTTATTAAATTTAACAGCGAATGGCTTTCTAAACTTACCTTCGAAGATATTATCAATCTCACCTCAAGGTATACTGTAGCTAGAATGCTTGAGAGGGATGATTTTAACAAGCGCTTGACAGAAAACGAGCCAATCAGTATTTCGGAGTTCTTATACCCTATTGCACAGGCTTATGATTCTATTGTTATTGAAGCTGACGTGGAAACGGGAGGAACTGACCAGTTGTTTAATCTTTTAGTAGGAAGAAAACTCCAAGAAGAATTCGGCCAAGAACCACAAATTGTTGTTACAATGCCTCTTATTGAAGGAACAGACGGAAATCTCAAGATGAGTAAAAGTTATAACAACTATATCGCCTTTAATGACACTCCAGATGATATTTTTGGAAAGATTATGTCTATTCCAGACCATCTAATAATTAAATATATGACATATTTGACCGATATACCCCCGTGATAAGATTAAAGATTTTGAAAATAAAATGAAAAATGATGAAATTAATCCAAGAGATGTTAAAATGGTATTGGCTGAAGAAGTAGTAAAAATGTTGTATAATGAAGAAGAAGCAAAAAAAGCAAAAGATAATTTTGTCGCTATTTTTCAAAAAAAGACATGCCCGATGATCTTCCTGAAATATTAGTCCAAGAGAACGAAACAATATTAGATATAGTTGCCAAAACAAATGTATTTGATAGTAACAGTGAAATAAAACGCGCTATTAGTCAAGGTGCAATTCGGATAAACGATGAAAAGATAGATGATTTTAAATTTGTTCCTAACTTTGAAGACGGAGACGTTTTAAGAGTAGGTAAAAAGAATTATTTTAGATTAAAAAAAAGTTAAATAACCTTTGCAAAATTTAATTGAATATAGTATAATATTATATAGGTTGATAAAAGAGCTTTTAAGCGGCGAATCTGTATAATTTTAATACTAAATAAAGTTTTTAAATCAAACAGTCAAAAATTCAGAAAAGGGGGGGTAAGGAAAGTGAAAAAGGGTTTGGTGTTTTTAACACTTCTTGTGTTTGTAGTTTCAGCGTTTTCTTTGGGGGGGTTCACTGATGTGGGCTTAGATAATTGGGCATATGACTACGTAATGAAACTGGTAGAAAAGGCGTTATACCTGTTGATCAACCAACCTTCAAGGGTTATGAGCCTTTAACAAGGTCCGATGCAGCTGTATGGATGTCAAGATTAATTACCTATCTTGAGAATTCTCCTGAAATTGCAAAAACAAAAGACCTTGAGTATTTAGAATCTAAGGTAACCGATTTAAGCAAAAAAATGTCCGCTTTAGAATCTTCATTATTGACAGTTGAACAAGCAGATGCAACAGCAGTTGTAAGTCAGGATGTTGCACAATTACAAGCAAAAGTATCTCAACTTGAATCTAAGTTATCTCAAACAGAAAGTTCCTTGAAAACTCTTAACAAAACTGTAGAACAAGATAGTATGATAGTTAAAGGTCTTCCTGTTTTATCAAGAAAGGTTTATGATCTTGAAGAAAAAGTCAATTCTTTAGAAGAATTTCAATCAACTATGACTAGAAACCATTTAAATCTAAAGTACGAAACTTATGATAAGATTGATAATCTTTCAAACCAAGTTTCGGATCTTGAAACATCCTTTGAAGATTTCAAAACAACCATGACCAAGAATTTTTTTGAACCTCAAGTATGACACATATGACAAGATTGATAATCTTTCAAACCAGGTTTCTGCACATGATGAAAAGCTTGCAACATTAGAATCTGAAGTTGCGAACGTAAAACTTTAGCAGAAGAAAATGCAATGTTCGTGAAAGCATTACCAAGTTTATCTATGAAAGTGTCTAACAATGAAGCTAAGATAGAAGAAGTAAGCAGAGAACTAGAAGTTCAAAAAGAAGAAATTGCTAAGGCACAAGATCACAGACTATTGTGGTTAACAGCTGTAACAGGAGTGGGTTTGGGAATTATAGCTATGTGTTTGGCGCAAGATGTATTTTAATAGAATAGAGTTTATAGAAATATGATTTTATGTATTGACAGGAAGTTTGAATATTTGATATAATAGCTTAGGATTTTTTTTAAATACTAACACAAAATTACAAGTAGAAGGGGGGGGTTTTTAGGATGAAAAAGTTTGTTGTTTCTGTTTTAGTAATTCTTAGTGCACTTGCACTATTTGCTGTAACCGTAACGCCAGAAGTCAAAGTTACTGGAGAAGTAGGCTTCGAAATGGTTGTTGATGAGAATGCGTTGGATATTAACGCAATAACAAATGATCTTAAGGTAACAGTAGATTTTGATTTGAAAGTACCACGTGGCAATTTAAGTGCAGGTTTATCTGTTAAACCTTTAACACCAAAGGCAGTTCTAAATTATGTACAGTATGAGGAAGAAGCATGGTTATTAAGATACGAACCAAAAGCTATTAAGTTAAGTGATTACACAGTCAACCAGTTTACAGATGCAGAAGGCGCTTTAAAGTTTGGTTTGAAAAAAAATATAACCTTTCTTTAGAATTAGCAGATCTTAAAGGTAACGAAGTTGATAAACATGCAACAGGTACATTAGCTTTCCCAGAGGTTGGATTTTTGGTGCAAAGTATGATTTAGGAATCAGTGAAGAGATTGAAGGATTCGTAGCTACTGCATTTAAATTTGAAGACAAAGGCAACAACCGTTTTTCTATTGAAGGTAATTTAAGTAAGTCTCCATTACCTGGAGAAGAGAAAGTAGACCTAGTATTTGCTCTTTTAAATGAAGAAGAAACTTCTCCTTCTACAGTTGCAACAGCAACAAACGCTTACAGAGTATATGTGAGTTATGCATATCCTGTAACAGTAGATGGAGTTACTTTAAAGCCTCATGCATCCTTCAAGGCTCAAGAAGGTTTAAAACAGTTTTGCTCCTGAAGTTACAAAGATACTGATAAGAAAATCGATTGGCCAGATGCAAGAGAAATTGGAGCAGGTTTTGATGTAGAAGCAAAGGTAGATCCTTTTAAAGTTGGCGTAGAAGATACTTTCAAATTCATATTTTTAGATATGGATAATCCTGAATTCAAATTGAATTTAAAGCCATATCTTGAATACGCTGTAACTGATTTCACATTAGGTGTCGACGTTCCTATGGATTTCACATTTGTTAGTCCATTAGATTATAAAATCGTTCCTCACCTTTACACAGTACTTGGCATAAACGATTTAAAAGTTAAAGGAAATCTTTATTACTTCCTAGAAGATGTGAAACCCGATAATCAATTAGCATACATGGCAGATATAATCTACACATACAATATTCTTGAAACTGGTTTCCATCTAGGTAATGAAAAATGGAACGCTGCAGGAGATAAGGTTGTTGCTGCAAATGGTTTAACTGAAATTCACGGATACCTATTCTTAAAAGCTTCAATAGAATTTTAATTAATGTCTAACAATAAAGCCTCTATAGAAAATATTCTATAGAGGTTTTTATTATTTTTATTTTTTTTCACCTATATTAAAAAAAAGAAGCCGGCATAATATTATGCCGGCTTTTATTGTGTTGTTTATTTATGTAAAATAAAGTGTTTATTGTTTTCTCATTTAATATATAGTAAATCAATACCTAATCGTTCTAACTTTTCTTGAATATTTTCATATCCTCTAAAGATATGGTCCACATTTGTTATGACTGTTTCACCCTCAGCTACAAGACCTGCTATTAGGAGCGCAGCTGCTGCTCTTAAATCTGTTGCTTCAACTGGAGCCCCCCCTGTAAGCTTGTTTACTCCTTCTATTATAGCGGTGTTATCTTCAACTCGAATCTTTGCACCCATTCTATTTAACTCATCAATATGGTAAAATCTACTTTTAAAAACTGTCTCGGTTATTGTAGATCTACCGGGAACTAAGGATAACAAAGTGGTGATTTGAGGCTGTAAATCTGTAGGAAACCCTGGATAAGGTGAGGTTTCCATGCTAATATTTTTCAAAGATTGTAAAGGCACTGCACCTACTTTGACTTCTCTTTTCTTTTTGTCATAATTAATAGGGGGGGAACCTATTTTTCAAATACAGAAAACAAAGCGTCTAAATGTTCAGCAGTAACATTTTTTTTATAACAAGGTTTTCTCCTATTAAAATACCCATTATTATAAATGTCCCGGCTTCTATTCTATCAGGTATTATGGTGTAATTAATACCGTCTAGCTTATCAACACCTTCAATCTTTAAAATAGAGGTTCCTATACCTGAAATTCTTGCTCCCATCTTATTTAAGAAATTGCCTAAATCAGTTACTTCCGGTTCAATAGCACAGTTGGTAATTGTGGTTTTACACCTTTAAGCAAACACGCTGTTGTTAAAATATGTTCCGTTGCACCTACACTGGGGAAAGGTAAGGTAACATTTATTTCTTTATTTGGTTTACTTATACTACTCATTACAAAGCCATGCTCTACAGTACTTTCTATACCTAATTTTTTTTAGACCTTCAAGATGAAAATCAACAGGTCTTGCACCAATAGAACAACCCCCCTGGTAATGCAACTTTTGCATAACCATTTCTAATAGTTAAGGGCCCATATACATTAAAAGAAGCCCTCATTTTTCTAACAGGTTCATACGGAATATCAGAGTTAATTCTTCCTGTACCTCTAATTATTAATTGGTCATCGTACCTGTCAATTTCTTTTCCTGCACTTTCTAATATTTCAATCATCGTTTTAACATCAGCTAGATCAGGAACATTATTTAACACAATTTCTTCATCGGTTAATAACGATGCTCCCATAATTGGAAGTACCGCATTTTTGGAACCAGAAACTATTACCTCTCCTCTAGCCTTTTGTGGGCCTTTAACTATCATCTTTCCTGTAGTATCTAATCCTATACTCTTCAATTTAAACCCCCCCCTAATTAATTATAAAGAAACGTTCACCAATTTTTATTTCCTGTTGGTAACAGTTCACCATAAAAAAACCTTCCTTGCTTCATCCTCTACACTGTGTGAAAAATAAGTCACTGCTTTTTTTGTCTGTATAATTAATCTGTCTATACAATAGATTAAGCCCTTCATCTACATAACCTGATAATACTATACTACTGTCATATAATTGTTGAATTATCTCTTTCAAATTACCTTTGCCATAAGACCAAGGAATCTTAAAAACATTATCATTTTTAAATTGTAAATGCTCATCACTAAATGATAAATCAACATTCTTTAATTCAGATGAAAATGAGTAAAAAGAACCAACTTTTTGAAGCAACGAATTAGTGATGTTTTTATTGTCATTAGGTGAGACTATCACAACAGGAACAACACCACTTGTCTCAAAACCTCTTATCATTCGGTACATTACCTCTGCTACAAGATAAGGGGAATTACCAATATAGCTTGTGGGATCTTCCGCATTCTTATCTAGAAGTTTTAAGTTTCCGAATACTACTATGTCAACCCCCCCTAGATTTTTAATATAGAACCCCCCCACTTCTCGCGCAAAATCTTGCACTAAACTATAGTTTCTTGTAGCACCTAAAGCAAGATAACAAAGTTCTGGATCAATTTCCTCTAAATCTAGTAAATATGCGACAAAGTCAACTTCATCTATCTCTAAACTATTTAATTCATCTAAGCTAAGACAAAAAAAAGCCTACATTTCGCTGTTCTTTGTTAATTATATCGTATACATTTGCAAAAGTAAAGCTAAATATTAACATTATCAAGGTCATCAGATAAAATTTTTCAATGGCAAATGCAACACCGTCCTCATCGTTACTTGGAATGACATAACTTGCTACTTCTTTGACTTCTTTTTGAGCATTACCCATTGCAAAACTATTTCTTGATATTTTTAACATATCTATATCATTTTGTGAATCAACCAAAACATAAACTTCTTCAACGTTGAAATTATATATCTTAGACAATATCTTTAAAGCCTCACCTTTTGAAACACCGAATGGCATAAAATCAAGATAGGTACTAAATGAACGCATTATATTAATCTTACCTTCAAACTTTTTTTTCAGCTAAACTTTGAACCATGTTGAGTTTTTCCTGTTCACATATTCCTAAAATCTTTAAGGTAGGATGTTCAGAATTTTTTTTATAGTGTCAACTAAATCATCTACCAATTTGTATGCGACAAACGAATGTTTAGAATAATCTTTAATTTCTTGATCATCTTGTTCCGATATCAGTTCGTCATTTATATACACGTGCCTATGTACATTTAACTCACGCAAAACTCTATACAATCTATCGCAACATCTTTGTCTAAGCCCTTTTCAAATAACAGCTCACCTTTGTTATTAACAATATACCCTCCGTTATATGAGACTATATGGGCGTAACCTTTCAAAAAAAGGCAGAAAGTTTTCAACAATAAATAGCATAGAAGCGTACATACGACCACTACACAAAATGATGGTATGTCCATGCTCTTTAAGCTTTTTAATGCCTCAAACGTACGTGGACTAATTCTAACTTCAGAGTTTAATAATGTTCCATCAAAATCAAAAACAAAAACTTTAGTGGAAGAATTTAAGTGATAGTTCATATTGTAGATAATAGATATCCTCCTTTAAAATATGATTGATTATTAGTCGTAGAGACGTGCTACATGCGCGTCTCGATTTTGTTATAACCAACATTGATTTTTAGTTGTAGAGACGTGCTATACGCGCGTCTGTTTATTATAACCAGCGTTGATTATCAGTTGTAGAGACGTGCTACATGCGCGTCTCGCTTTTAATTTCAAATAACGATTAAACCTTTGAGACGCCCATATAGGTCGTCTCTACAAAAAAATAAATTCATAAAATTCATAACTACGATTAAACCTTCACGACGCCCGTATAGGTCGTCCCTACACCAGATTTGATCAACCGTTGAATAAATTATTAATCGATAAATATAAAATTAATTTTTTTTGAATTTGATAACAATTTGTTATTTCATAAATCTGTTATAACCAACATTGATTTTTAGTCGTAGAGACGTGCTATACGCGCGTCTCCTGTTTTTGATTTTTAAATAACGATTAAACCTTTGAGACGCCCATATAGGTCGTCTCTACAAAAAAACGGATTCATAAAATTTAAAATTATCCCCTATCATATTGTGCTTTTACCTATATATTTTATCATATTAGTCATGAAAATTCATTAATTAGTGAATTTATAGATTTATTTTCTATCTTAATCATTTTAAAACAAAAATCTGATATCATTTATAATATTAATGAATAAAAAAACAGATTATAGGGCGGTTTTCCTAGTCATTCATCCTATTTTTATTATAAATCTAAAACAAGAAATGAGATTGGAGGTAAAAATATGGATTTTCAAAAATTCGAAAATAACTATCTTTTGAGGCTAGATAAAGGCGAAGAAATCGTTTCAACTCTTTTGGATTTCTGCACAAAACACTCTATTTCTCTTGGGAAAATTAGTGGTTTAGGATCGACTAACAAGGTAAAATAGGATTATTTAATACTCATACCAAAAGATATTCATCAAAAGAATACATCGGAGACTTTGAGATAGTTAATCTCACTGGAAATATATCTACCATGAACAACGAACCATATTTACATATTCACGCAACAATTTCAGATTCTAACCTAGATGCCTTTGCTGGGCACTTAGATTCTGCTATAATTAGTGGAACTGCGGAAATTTTTATTGAATGTTTGCCAGGGCGTGTCGATAGAAAATTTAGTGAAGAAATAGGGTTAAATTTATTTAGATTCATCAAAGAATAATTAAGAATGTCTTTATAATTTGTTTTTTTTGTGGAGACG
>JMBV01000223.1_pt1 | contig 21361 bp, 35 predicted proteins | sample 616531 | NCBI WGS metagenome assembly JMBV01 (sample SAMN02727904, study PRJNA239997) | anaerobic digester metagenome | biome: anaerobic digester; isolation source: mesophilic anaerobic digester inoculated with municipal waste water sludge... | place: Germany: Bielefeld University, CeBiTec ...
CAGAAAAATAGGTTTTCTTGAAAAAAACTATAAAGATAATGTATAATATTATTACAAAGTAAATACTTTCTGCGATGTGCGTTAACTCAAATAATTCAACCGACATATCAGACACGGGAGTCTGCGTTTAGTATGGTATAGCATGCCTCTTCAAAGTGGACGCTAGAATATACTAACAGGAAACCCACCTATACAAAGGCGGGTGTGAATTAAATGGGAATACGGCATTGCGGGAATATAAAATCCCCTTAGTTTAACTAAGGGGGGGATTTTATTATTAACCAATATTTATTGGGAATTTTTTTTCTATTTTTAAATAAATATATATGCTTAAAACCTAGTTCCTTAAGCAATTTTTCTCCTAATTTATAATTATATCCTAGATATTCAGGACTGTGGGCGTCGGAGCCAATAGTTATAATTTCTCCACCTAAATCCTTATATAATTTTAATATAGACGGTTTTGGATTTGGATAACTTAGTCCATGTCTTAATCCTGCAGTATTTAGTTCAACACCTTTACCTTTTTCTATTACAATTTTCAATATTTCAGTAATTATATCATAATACATCTTATAATCAGGAAGATTATCAGGATTGGAAATATATCTATCTACATAATCTAAATGTCCCAAGACATCAAAATTATCAAATATCTTTACACACTTATACATTTCATTATAATATAAATCCAATACCTCTTTAGGAGACGTTTTTTTCAAAGAGTCTATCAATGGCTATACTTTTTCCATTAACTCCATGAATAGACATAATAACAAAATCAAAGGGATTATTTTCAATAATATTATCGTATTTTACCTTTAAATGTGGTTGCATTCCTATTTCCACACCACTTAAAATCTCAATATTATTTATATATTTATACTTAACTTTTTTTTATCTCTCTAAAATAATCTTCAATTCTAAATTGAAAGTCTATTTTTTTGTGAAGTAGCTTCCAAGTCTATATGATCTGTAAAGCATATACTTTTAAGGTTCTTTTCAATTGCAGAATAGACCATTTTTTTTCCATTGGTGATTTTGAGTCCATTGAGTAATCACTATGAAGATGAAAATCGTACATTTATTAAACACCTCATTAACTATTTTCTAATATTCTATCTTATAAATCTATTTCTGTAAATCTTTATTATATGGATTCAGCATATTGTAATTTATATAGATCATAATACATTCCCTCTTGTTCTAATAGTTCTTGATGATTGCCCATTTCTTTAATTTCTCCATTGCTTAAAACAATAATATTATCTGCATATTGAATAGTGGAAAGCCTATGGGCTATGGCAATAGTAGTCCTATTTTTAACTAATTTACCTAAGGCATCTTGAATCAATAATTCAGTTTCAGTATCTATATTAGAAGTAGCCTCATCTAAAATAAGGATTTTAGGGTCATAGGCTAAGGTACGGGCAAAAGACAGTAATTGCCTTTCACCAGAAGATAGGGTAGAGCCCCCCCTTTCCATAACAGGCTCATCATATTTTCCGGGCAATTTTTCAATAAAGTTATGGGCATTTACATATTTTGCCACTTCCTCAACTTCTTCTCTAGTAATATCTTCATTATTTAGTCGAATATTATCTTCAATAGTTCCAGTAAACAAAAATACATCTTGCAGTACAACACCAATGTTTTTCCTTAATTCATATTTATCAATATCCTTAATATTAATACCATCAATTAGGATTTCCCCCCCTTTTTGTATATCATAAAACCTGGTAATTAAATTAATTATAGAAGACTTCCCAGCACCAGTGGCACCTACCAAGGCCACAGTTTCTCCAGGATTTATTGTAAAATTAATATCCTTTAAAACCCAATTTTCTCCTTTATAAGCAAACCATACATTCTTAAATTGGATCTTTCCCTTTAGATTTTCTATGATTTTAGGGTTTTTTTGTATTTACTATAAAACTTTTATCATCTAAAATACTAAAAATCCTTTCACTAGAAGCCATAGAAGACTGAAGTATATTATACTTTTCAGTTAAATCTAAAATTGGCACAAAGAATTTTCTTAAATAATCTATAAATATATATAACATACCAAATTCCATAGCATTGGAGACTACCTTTCCACCACCAAAATAAACTAAAGTAGCTATACCTAAGGACCTAATTATTTCAATAGAAGGTCTAAACATGGCATAAATATTTACTTCCTTTAAACTAGTTTCAAGATAATCTTTATTTATCTTATCAAAGCTTTTAGAGATTTTTTTCCTCATTATTAAAAATCTGAATAGTCCTCATGCCAGTTATATTTTCATTTAAACTAGAATTGATTTTTGCTAATTGAATTCTACCAGCTCTATATACAACTCTAATTTTCCTTCTAAAAACAAAGGATATAATAAATATAAAAGGAAGAAGTGCAAAGGCTAATATAGCAAGCTTATAATCCATTTTTAACATAATAAACATAATTCCTAAAAGAGTCAAGATATCCTTAAACAAATTAATCAACACAGAAGTATACATTTCATTTAAAGTTTCCGTATCATTAGTTACCCTAGTAAGCAATCTCCCTATGGGATTTCTATCAAAATAACCAATAGATAGGCTTTGAATATGATTAAAGATTTCTTCCCTAATATTAAATATAATCCTTTGACCAGTATAATTTAATAAATAAACCTGTGCATAATTAAATACAAAAGTAAATAATATAACAGCAAAAAAACAATATAGATAACTTATTTATACCCTTAAGATCAGACTCTCTAAATTTTCCATAACTTTCCTTATCAATAATAATTCCATTACTTCCATCTTCATCATCATAATCCACTAAATAATAATCATTATTAGATTTAAGGATTTTTTTTAATAGGATTATTACTAAATAGTTCTTGTTCAGATTCAGTTAAATAGTCATTTCGAATATATTTATACCCATTAAATTCTATACCATCTAAATTAGAATTTACATCTAACTCCACCATAGGTTTTTGATTGCCATTAATATAATCATCAATAGCTATTTTGACTAAATAAGGATTTAATAATTCCAAAGCAGTAATAATTACCAATAATACAAGGGACAATAAAAGGAGCTTCCAATAGGGTTTTGCATATTTTAATAATCTTTTCATTAACTTTGAGTCATAAGCTTTTCCCATTACACCGTCATAATGACTATCTTTACCCATTTAAATTACCCCCCCCTATCCTTTAATTTTTCTTCTAACAATTGTTTTTCATATAAATCCCTGTATAAACCATCTAAGGCCAATAGTTCCTCATGGGTGCCTCGTTCCTTAATTTGTCCATTATCTAAAAAACAAAATTTTATGGGCAGATTGTATAGTAGATATTCTATGGCTTATGATTATAGTTGTAATATCCTTAGTTGAATCCTTTAAATTATTTAGGATTTTTTTCTTCTGTTTCCGTATCTACAGCAGAGAGACTATCATCTAATATAAGGATAGGTGGTTCCTTTATTATGGCCCTAGCAATAGATGTTCTTTGTTTTTGGCCACCAGATAAAGTAACTCCTCGTTCTCCTAATATGGTGTCAAACTTCTTAGGAAATTTCATGATATTATCATAGACTTCAGCAATCTTTGCTGCAGAATAAATTTTTTTCATCAGGTACCTTTTCATCAAAGGCAAAGGCTATATTATCCTTAAGACTTTGGGAAAACAAGAAATTATCTTGAGGTACATATCCAATATTTTCCCTTAAAGTTTTTAAGGATAAATTTTTTTACATCCATATCATCTATTAAAATTTCCCCTTGAGAAATATCATATAATCTTAAAAGTAAGTTTACTATTGTAGTTTTACCACTACCAGTTTTCCCAACTATAGCTAAGGTTTTTCCCTTTTCGACGGTAAAATTAATATCTGTTAAAGCATTATAATTACTATTAGGATATTTAAAACTCACATTCCTAAACTGAATTTCCCCCCCATGGATTTCATTTAAATCAATGGCATCATTTAATTCAAGAATTTCTGATTTTTCATCTAAGATTAAATTAAGTCGATCCATAGATGCTGCCCCTCTTTGGAGAACATTTATAATTTGTCCTAGGGCTCTTGTTGGCCAATTCAACAAAGCTAAAAAAAGAATTAAATGCAATAAAGTTACCTAAAGAGATATTACCAACTATTACTTGTTTTCCACCATAATATATAGTAATAAGCAAACTAATGGAAAATACAAATTGTAATAGGGGGGGACGAAAGGAGCCAGAGACTTTAACTAAATCTAAATTTTTCCTTAAACTATCCTCATTAACCTGATAAAATTTTTCTGAAACTAAATCCTCTTGAACAAAGGATTTAATAACTCTAATACCAGCAAAGCTTTCCTGAGTAATTTCCGTTAAATTAGAAAAAGCCCCCCCTTGTACTATTCTAGAACGATTATATATGGTCTTTCCAAAGTTTCTAGTTAAAAGTATGATTATTGGAAGATTAAATACAGCAATAATGGTCATTTTTAAACTAGTAGTATTTATCATCATGTATAAAGTGAGTATAATCAAAAAAAGTGAATCAATTAACATAATTATTCCAAAACCTAAAGCCCTTCTAACAGCACTAATATCATTAGTAGCATGGGACATTAAATCACCAGTTTTATGAGTGTTAAAATAATTAGGTGATAAAGTCAACAAATGGTCAAAAAGCTGCTTTCTTAAATGATATTCTAACTTCCTAGAATTGCCAATAATATACATTCTCCAAAAATATCTGCCAACTGCTACAACTAAACCAGCTAATATAATATAAAAAAACATATTTTATAATTCCACTTTTATCTAAAATGTTTTTTTTCAAGATCATCGGTCAAATTTCCTAAAATTCTAGGTATGGCCAATTGGGCAGCATCTACTGATAAAAGCCAAATGATTCCAAAAATATAACTCCACTTATGTTTAAAAAAAGAAATCCTTTAATCTCCTAAATGAACCCATGGTTGTTTACCCCCCCTTTTAACATCTATATCTATATTAACACAAATTTAAAATATTTCGATACTCAAAGTATATTTTACCACTAATTTATGAATAAAAATATTTAATTGTGGAATTATACTAAATATAAGTATCTTTAGAAGGATTTCTTATATTTAGCGGGAGGGATATACTTTGGAACTTACAACAAAGGAGATAATTAAAAAGAAGATTTTAGATGCCCAAGAAATGGTTAGGGATTATGAAGTTCTTTCTAAAAAGATAAATGACTTAGAAACAGCTGATCTATTTAAAACCTATGCAGAAGAATGTGGATATCAAGCTTCCCAATTACAAAAAAAATCTTGAAAGAAAAATTTTAGCGGAAAGACTTGTTAAAAATATAATTAGTTGATTATATAAAGGCCATAAGGTATAAATTAAAAAAAATAAAGAAAATAATGATTAAAGGGGGGGAGATATGGATGATAGGTAAAATGATTGAAGAAAAAAAGAAAAAAAAGATTGAAAGAGAAAAGAAAGTTGAAACTGCTAAAAATGTAGCTACAGGTACAGTAATTGGAACAGCCATAGGTGCTGTAGCTGGGCTGTTATTGGCTCCAAAATCAGGCAAAGAAACTAGGGAAGATATTGCAAATAAGTCTAAAGAAGTTACTGAAAACATTAAATCCACAGTAAATGAAAAAGTAGAAGCAACTAAAGAGTGGACGGACAAAGTAACGGAAGATATCAAGACCAATTTAGATGAATTAAAAGTAAAAAAAACAAGAAGCAGGAGAAGATTTAGAAGAAGTAAAAGAAGATTTAGAAGAAGGCATGGCAGAAATAGGAGAAATAATTGGAGAGACCGCTGAAGAAATAAAAAAAAGATATTAAATAACAAATCACTGAATAAGGGGGGGTACGCTTGTGGATGCAAACCTAACGGTTCAAGATTTGTTTAAGTTAATATTATTTTTACTGGGAATAGGAGCTGGTACGTATCTAATACTTGTTCTTAATAAAATAAACAAAATCCTAGGTCAAGCTAAGGATATTGTAGAAATGAACTTAAATGAAATTGATACTACAATAAAACAGTTGCCTGATATAAGTTATAATATTAATGAAATCACAAGGGAAACAAAATCAGCCATAACAAATCTAACGCCGGAAATTAATGATCTACTTCATAATGTGAATTCAATATCTGGAAGAGTTTCCAATATTACAGAGTCTATTGATGATACAACAAACAAAGTGAGTAAAACCGTAGATAGTGTCAGCAATAGCATAGTAGATACAGCTTATAATTTTCAAGCCAATACTAAAAACATCATGGATTATGTAGAATTTATAAAAGACTTAATAGACATAATCAAAGATGCCATATACAAAAGATAGAGCCCTAAGGATATAGGGTTCTTTTTATGTAATTTTGTATTGCTTAAGGGCAAAATACTGGTATACTATAGGTAGAATATATATTTTTTTTAGTTTTTCCTTAATATTTGATGAAAGGTGATTTTATGAAAAAAAAGTCAAATTGATTATTAACCCATCTTCTGGTAGACAGATGATTGAAAATAGAATAGATTATCTATGCAAATTACTACTAGACGATGGCTATATAGTAGGGAAATTCTTTACAAAGAAAAAAAGATGATGCAATGAATGAAACCATAAAGACTTGTAAAGAAGGATGGGACATCATAGTAGTTAGTGGTGGAGATGGAACAGTTAATGAAGTGGCAAAGGGTATAGCAAAAAGTGAAAACAAAGTACCTGTTGCCATATTATCCTCTGGCACTGTAAATGATTTTGCTAATTATATGAATATCCCAAATAGAATTAATGATTTTTTTTAATATGATAAAAGAGAACAAATAATAGATATAGATCTAGGGAAATAGATGATAATTACTTTGTAAATGTGGCAGCAGGAGGACTTTTAACAACAGTAGGTTATCAAGTGCAACCTGAGGCAAAGGCTATTTTAGGGCGATTAGCATACTATTTTGAAGGTTTGAGGGAATTAGTGACTCAAGGTCTAGAGCCTATTACCGTTAGCTTTGAAAGTGAAGAATATACAAGTGAAGAGGAAATTTTATTATTTTTAGTATCTAATAGTTCCTCCATAGGAGGCTTTAAAAAAATTAGCTCCAGATGCAGATGTATTAGATGGTCTATTAGACGTTTTAATTATTAGAGATTCAGATGTACCAGAGTTGGCCAATATATTTTTTTTAATGTATTAACAGGGGGGGAGCATATTAATCATCCAAATGTGGTATATTTCAAGACCAAAAATATTAGAGTTAAGACAAATAAAGATGTTCCTATAGACATAGATGGAGAATATGGTGGAAGATTGCCAGCAAATTTTCAAGTTGTGCCAAAGGGAATGAAGATATTCATATAATGGCTTCAGAAAGGAGAGACGCTATGAATGAAGACAAAATTCATGAAAACGTAGTGGAAATTGAAAGATATCTTAGGAAAGTAGACTACATTATTAGAAGAGAAGGAAGACAAATAATCAACGAATTAAATATTACTATTCCTCAATTTACAGCATTACAAATCTTAATTAACTATGGAAGTATGACTATAGGAGATTTAAGTAAAAAAATGGCTTTAGCCTGTAGTACCATAACTGACTTAATAGATAGAATGGAAAAGTCAGAATTAGTTATTAGAAAAAAAGATGAAAAGGACAAAAGAGTTGTAATAGTAGAAGTATTACCAAAGGGATATCATATTCTAGAAGAAGTTTTGATGAAAAGAAGAGAATATCTAAAATCAAATCTTACAAATTTTACCATAGAAGATATGGAAATATTAAAAGAGGGGGGGTTAAAAGCATTATATGAAAATGTAAAAAGTGAATAGAATAGCTTGAACAAGCAAAAGGGGGGGTAATTTTATGAAACTGATAAATAATCGGTATAAGATAAATGGAATAATATATGAGGGACAGCCTAATGAATCCTACATAGTATTAGATTTATTAGACAAGGAAAAACCTAAATATTTAACCCTATACATGGGAGAAAGAGATGGGGACATTATAGATTATTTTATTGGAGAATATTCTAATATAAGAAAAATCAAACATAAATATTTAATTGAATCTGAGGACTTTCAAATAGTAGAAACTATAAATTTAAAAAGGACCAATATGTCAATCTATTATACAGTAAATGAATATATAAATGATCCTTATTTAAATCAAATAAGTAGAAAACTAAGTCTTAAAGAAAGCTTAAAGATAATATTAGACCTGATGAATGTAATAGATTATCTTCACTTTAGGGGAGTCATATATAGATATTTAAGTCCAAGTAATATTTTCATATCAAAGGATAACAAAATCAAGCTTAAAGACTTGGGAACCATAATAAATGATGTAATAACATCTAACTACGATGATTTCACAGAATATTTTATTGCACCAGAAGTACTTATAAACAGGGAAAGTACAAATGAAAATGTAGATTACTATTCCTTAGGTATGATAATGAAATATTTGTTGTGTAAAGATTTTACAATAGATAATTGTGGATATAAATTTAAATTAAATAATGAACAAAGAATATTTTTAGATAACATAATCTATAATTTAACAGAGAAACAAGGAACTCAAAAAAAACATACACTTAAGAACATATATATATGCCATAATAGAAAAGTTTCAACTAGATTATAAATATGATTTAAAATCAGAAAGGAATCATATATTTTTAACACCAATTTTATAGGGAGAGAAAAAGAAGTAAATACAATACTAAATATTGATAACTCCATAGCCAGTGGAATAAAAGAATATAATGCAGCATTAATAACTGGAAGAATTGGCAGTGGAAGATCTCATTTATTAAAGGAAGTCTATTCCCTATTAAAACTATTAGGCGGACAAGTTTACTTTTTTTTAAAATCCAAGAAGATAGTTTTGGAACAGAAAACAATGTAAGCAATTTAATTGAAGAGATATTTAAGTATTCAAATCTTGACTTGAGAAAAGATTACGAAAAGGATTTTAGTGAAATATGTGAATCTTTCAAAGACGCTGAGGAAAAGGATTATGCTATTTCCACTAAGGATAAATATAGGTTATATAATAGAATAACAAACTATTTCTTAGAAATATCTAAGTCTAGAATCATCTATGTAATAATAGATGATATAAACAAGGGAAATGAAGATTTTATTTCCCTATTAAACCATTTAATATTCAATACAAATAACAGAAGGGTATTCTTTATATTATCTACTATTGACACAGCCTTAATATTTAATCAAAAGTCAAAGGAAAAGATAAAAAGCTGGGAAAAAAAGTAGATCTATTTTATCTATGGAAATAAAAAAATTTAGATAAAATGGCAACTGAAAAATTAACTAAATCCATATTAGGAACACCCCCCCATATTCCAGAAGGACTTTCTAACATCTTATATCGAGAAAGCCAAGGAAATTTAAAATATTTAGATTACATAATAAAGGACCTATATAATAGGGGAGAACTGTATATGGGAGAAGAAGGATATTGGGAAATAAAGTCTAGAAACTATAACAATATATTTATTCCTTTAAAGGAAAACCATATATTTAGATCCCAGTTAGAAGCCTTAAATAAAGAAGAAATTATGATATTAAAGGCCATATCCATATTTAAGGAAAATATATCCCAATCTATAATATCAAAATGATAGACTTAGATAAAAAAAATAGTAGACAAAATATTGAATAAGTTAATATATGAAAATATCATTGAAGAAAAATATCAAAATTAGGATATGGTTATGGTATTTATAGCATAGAGCTAAAGAGATTAGTCTACACTAGTTTAGATGAATATGAAAAATATCAACTTCATAAAAAAAGCTTCAGAGATACTCTTAGATTTACATAAGGAGAACAAAGTAAATATAATTGATGAATTAGTATATCAATTAATGAATATTAACAATAAAGAACTGGCAGCAAACTTAGTTTTAAAAGAAGCCAAACAACAAAAAAAATAGATTTACTTCCTATGCTATTTCCCAATGGGAACTTGCATATGCCATAGTCAAAGATACAGAGTATAAAGAAATCCTAAATATCCTAGATACATTAACGGAAATATATCTATTAAAAACCAATTTAGATATAACAGAATATTATCTTGATAATCTACTATATTATGCAAAACAAGAAAACAATAAGGAGTATATAATAAAGGCTAAATACTATAAAATAGAAACTCATATAATTAAGAACCAGCTAGACATAGCCGATAAGTTAGTCAAAGAATTAGAAGAATTATCAAAATCAGAAGATATACATGAGGGAAAAATTATATGTGAATTAATAAGAAGTAAATTAGCCTTAAATAGGAGCCAGCTAGAAATTGTACAGAAATATTTATTAAAGGCCATGGAATTATCAAATAAATATAAAATAGAGAAATATCTAGGAAATATTTATAATTTACTAGGCCTATATAATCATTTAAATGGCAATATACCCCTTGCAATAGAGCATTTTAACAATAGTATTGATTTTTATGATAAAGTAGGAGATATAGTAGAAGCCATTAAACCAATAAATAATCTTGGAAATATTTATTATCATATATATGGAGATAAGGATAGGGCTCTTAATTATTTCAATAGAGGTTATAAAATTAGCAATAAATATGGATTTGTCCAAGGAAGTATTATATTTGTCAATAATATAGGAGAAATATACTTAAATGATTTGCAATATAATAAGGCCTTGCCATATTTTAAAGAAGCCATAAAAACTGCAGAAAAAAAACAGGTGATATTCGTGGCTACTTTATATCCAATATAAACTTAGGCTATATATACTTACATACAGATAAATATGAAAAAGTATATAATATATATTTGTTTTTAAAAATACATTTTAAACAAAACCCAGTTAAAGATATAGAAATAGAATGTAGCTATTACAACTTTTTAGGAGAATTTTATGGATATCTAGGGAAATGGAAAGAAGGACTAGATTACTCCTTAAAAGCCAAAGAAGGATGTAAAGAATACAGTATAAAAGAGTACTTTAAGGCTCAGGCTAAAGTATTATGTTATAGGTACTTCTACGAAGGTTATTATAATAGAGATGATGTACGAGGATTAATTAAACTTTATGATGATATCAAAATCAATAATTATGTATTAAAGACGATTTTTAGATTCTATAATATCAGTATTTTAGAAAAAGACATAGAATTTGCCAATGAATTATTCAATAAATTTAAAGATATATGCCATGATTTAGATTCATCCATGCTTAATGTCTTTGAAAAACATATGAGATTAAATTTATCCAATGACAAAGAGGAATTACTAGAAATAGAAGATTTCTTTAAAAAAAAGAAATTTCAGCTCTTTGCATATTAGATTTCAATTCTATTATGTACTTGGAATGAAATGGTTCCATTTAGGAGAATATAAAAGATCTATACACCATTTATTAAAATCCATAGATGTTCTATTACAAAAATAGGAGCCATTGATGATGAAGACTTTAAACGTAGTATTATAGAAAGTAGGAATGGAGATAATATTAAATACTATATTTCCCAAGGAATAAAATATGAATTTAAAAAAAAGAAATAAAATATATTTCCCTAGAGAATATTAAAGACAATGATTTTAATAAATACTTTGACTTAAAGAATATAATTTTAACCTTAACTTCTGAAGAGATCCACAGTATAATAAATCTTGAAAATAAAGAAGAAAATATAAAATCCCTAGAAGAATTGGTTTTTAAAATAGGACAAGATTGGCAACAAAGCTTAGAATTAGTATTATATTATATAAAATATAAAACATTAGCCAAGAAAGGATATATTTTGCTCTTAGATGAAGATACTAATAGTTATAATGTAGTAGCCAGTTTATCTAAGGATGAGGACTTTTTAATGAACGAAAATCTATTAATTCAATCTTCTAGAAGTCAAGTAGGAATACTAATAAACAAAGGCCTAAAAAGTATGGAAGAAAGCAAGTATATGGAATTTTTACCAAGGGATGCAGTAGGCATAATGTGTATTCCTGTAATAAATAGACAAGATAGAGTAGATATAGAAAGAAGAAGGCAAAATATAATAAACAATAGAGATAGATGTTATATATATTTAGAAACAGATAGCTATGTAAATAAATTTGATTATGATAGTTTAGTTTTACTAAAGACTTTGTCCAATATAATCAATTTAAACATAGAAAATCATCTACTAAAGATTATATCTACAACAGATAAATTAACAGGGACTTTAACTAGAAAATATTTTGACTTACAATTAGAAAACTTAATAGAAAAACACAACAAATATCAAGGTTGCTTTAGTTTATTGATGTTAGATATAGATGATTTTAAAGATATAAATGATAATTATGGACATCTTAAGGGAGATGAAGTATTATCAATAATAGGAGATACAATAAAATCCAGTATTAGGGTAACTGATTTAATCGGCAGATATGGTGGAGAAGAATTTATAATAATCCTTTTCAATACAGAAATGGCTGAAGGATTTAAAATAGGAGAAAAAAATTAGAAGAAATGTTGAAAACATAAAGATACCTGGTATAAATAGGGATATTACAGTAAGTATAGGATTATCACATTATCCAGATCATAGCCAATTTAAAAAAAAGAATTAGTAAGCAAAGCAGACCAAGCTTTATATCATGCAAAGGAAGTATTAGGAAAAAAACCATGTGGTACCCTGGACATTAGATATGGGAGAAAATATTGCAAATGTAGACAAATATGCAGGTATTTATACTGGGAACACCACCATAGATAATAAAAACATTTCAGCTATTATAGATATAGCTGAATTAATAAAAACAGATATTGATTTAAATGAAAAGGTATATAGATTTTTACGAATTATTACAGATGCATTAAATGCCGAATACGCCACATTATTTAAAATAGGTGATAAAAACTTATCACCATTAACTAGAAGGGCAAAAAAAATAGGATGGACTAAAAACCCTATAATAAATAAAAGCCTTGTTGAAAAGGTTCTATTAAGTGGAATAGATGAAATTCTTATAGATTGGGAAAATATACAGAGTATTGATCCAATAACTGGAGTACCAAATTGGCAATCAGTAATCCTAATTCCACTAATTAAAAATAAAGTTACAAAGGGTATACTATATGTAACAGTGCCCTTAAAGGTAAAGGAATTTAGTATGGAAGACTTAAACTTAGGTAAATTGTTATCCAATATATTTACGCCAAATATAGATTAAGGAAGGTGATTTTATGGCAGTTACAATAAAAGATGTAGCCAAATTAGCAGGAGTATCCATATCTACAGTTTCTAGGGTAATTAACGATTCTAAACCTGTAAGTCCAGAAGCTAGAAGAAAGGTATTACATGCTATTAAAGAATTGGAATATGAACCAAATGAAGTAGCCAGAAGTTTAGTAACTAAAAAAATCAAATTTAATAGGAGTAATCGTAGACGATATAGGTAGTCATTATGTAGCACAAATAGTAAGAGGTATAGAAGAAATAGGTAGAATGTATAATTATGATATCATACTAAGTAGTAGTTATGGCAGTGCAGAAACAGAGATGAAATTCCTTCAACTTTTAAGAACTAAACAAGCAGAGGGAATCATATTAGTATCTGAAATAATGAATGAAAAGCTATTGGAATATTTAAAAGAGCTTAAAATAGAATTTATATATTTAAACAGATACTACAATGTACCTGAATTACCTACAGTTTCATTAAATAACAAACAAGCCTCTGCAATGATGATGGAATATCTTATAGAATTAGGACATGAAAATATCCTATATGTAACTCAAGAAAAGGACATAGAACAAACCATTGAAAAATGTAAAATTGAAGCATATAATGAAGCCATGAAGAAAATAGGCAGCAAGTCAGTAATCCATCAAATAGATAGTCATGAAATCTATGCAGGATACAATGCAGGGCCTGAAATACAAAAAGTAATTAAAGAAAATGACATAACAGCAGTATTCTGTTGTCAAGACGAATTAGCCATAGGATTGATGAACTACTTTTATGATAATAATATAAAAGTACCTGACGATATTTCCGTAGCTGGATATGGAGACATCAATGTGGCATCTATATACAGACCTACATTAACTACTATAAAGGAACCCTATTATGACTTAGGAGCAGTTTCCGTAAGGAAAATACTAAAAAAAACTAATAGGAGAACCAATAGACGAAGATAAGATAGTTTTACCTATGCGATTAATAAAAAGAGAAAGTTGTAAGAAAATTTAAATTAATATTTCATTTTTCACAAAAACATGATATAATATTAAAAATATACTTTTTAAGAGAGTAGGTAAAATATGGATTATAAATGTCTATATAAGAAAATTAAAATTTCTTTTTAAACCACAGCAAAAGCTGTGGTTTTTTTTCCATACTTTAACTCAGTAACAGAATACATCAAAGAACAAATAATATGACTGGAGGGAAAAAGATGAACAAAATCTATATTGACGGAAATAGTTTAACTTTAGAAGAATTTGCACATGTAGCTAGAGATAGATATCAAGTAGAATTAAAAAGGGAAGCTATAGAAAACATCAATAAATCAAGGGAGTTAGTAGACAAATTTATAGAAGAAGGAAGAATAATTTATGGAATAACCACAGGATTTGGTAGATTTAGCGATGTAGTAATCACTGGTGATGAAACAATAACCTTACAAAAAAATTGATAATGAGTCATGCCTGTGGGGGGGTAGGGGGGGAACCTTTAAAAGAAGAAATAGTAAGGGGGGGGATAATGCTACTGAGAATTAATGCCCTTGCTAAGGGATATTCGGGAATAAGATTATCAACTTTAGAAACCCTAATAGAAATGTTAAACAAAGGTGTCCACCCTATAATACCTGAAAAAGGTTCCCTAGGAGCCAGTGGTGATTTAGCCCCCCCTTAGCTCATATGGTATTACCAATAATCGGTGAAGGAGAAGCCATATATAAAGGGGAAAGATTATCTGGCAAAGAAGCCATGGAAAAAGCAGGCATAACACCAGTAAGATTAACATCAAAGGAAGGCTTAGCCTTTATAAATGGAACCCAGGTTATGACAGCAATAGGGGGGGCATTAGCACTATATGATGGCATAAATTTAAGTAAAATGGCAGATATAGCAGCAGCTATGACCATGGAAGCTTTAAATGGAATCATAGATGCCTTTGACGAAAAGGTACAAAGGGTTCGTCCCCATAAAGGACAAATTAATACTGGGAAAAATATAACTTCCATATTAAAAGACAGCAATATGATTACTAGACAAGGAGAATTAAGAGTTCAAGATCCATATTCCCTAAGATGTGTACCTCAAGTCCACGGTGCCACAAAGGATTGTTTAAGCTATGTAAGGGAAAAGGTTGAAATTGAAATGAATTCAGCTACAGACAATCCTTTAATATTTATAAAAGAAGGAGAAGTAATATCTGGTGGAAACTTCCATGGGCAACCTATGGCAATATCTTTTGACTTTTTAGGTATTGGGCTAAGTGAATTAGCTAATTTATCAGAAAGAAGATTAGAAAGATTGGTTAACCCTACTTTAAACTATGGATTACCTGGGTTTCTAATAGAAAAAGGAGGGCTAAATTCTGGTTTTATGATAGTTCAATATGCAGCAGCTTCCCTAGTATCGGAAAACAAAGTATTAGCCCATCCAGCCAGCGTAGACTCTATACCATCTTCAGCAAATCAAGAGGATCATGTATCCATGGGAACTATAGCAGCTAGAAAGGCTATGGAAATATTAGATAATGCTAGAAAAGTAGTATCTATGGAAATATTAGCAGCATGTCAAGGTATCGATTTAAGAGGAAATAGAGGATTGGGTAAGGGAACCCAGATTGCCTACAATGTAATTAGAGAAAAAAATTCCGACATTAAAAGAAGATAAAATAATGTATAAAGATCTGAATACTTGTGAAGACATAGTAAAAGTAATATAATAGTAAATAAGATAGAAGAAGAAATGGGCAAATTATTATAAGGAGGGTATATATGAATATTAAACTTTCAAAAGCATTACCGCCTAAAAAAAGAATTTATACCAGGTATTAGGAGGGCACCAAAAAGGGAACTTACATTAACTAAAAGGGAAATACAAATTGCCTTAATGAATGCCCTAAGGTATGTTCCAGAAGAGCTACACGAAGAATTGGCACCAGAATTTTTAGAAGAATTACTAACACGGGGGGGAAGAATCTATGGATATCGCTATAGACCAGAAGGACCTATAAAAGGAAAGCCCATAGATCAATATAAAGGGAAATGTATAGAAGCTAAAGCATTTCAAGTAATGATAGACAACAATTTAGATTTTGACGTAGCCCTATACCCCCCCTATGAATTAGTTACCTATGGAGAAACAGGTCAAGTATTTCAAAACTGGATGCAATATCAATTAGTTAAAAAAATACTTAGAAGAATTAACAGATACCCAAACCCTAGTTATATCTTCAGGACATCCAGTAGGATTATTTAGATCCACAAAAAATAGTCCAAGGGTAATTATAACCAACGCCTTAATGATAGGTATGTTTGACGATCAAGAACATTGGATAAAAGCACAAGCAATGGGAGTAGCCAATTATGGACAAATGACTGCAGGAGGATGGATGTATATAGGGCCTCAAGGGATAGTTCATGGAACATACAATACTATATTAAATGCAGGTAGAATGAAACTAGGCATACCAGCAGATGGAGATCTAAAGGGTCATATATTTGTTAGTTCAGGCCTGGGAGGTATGAGTGGTGCCCAAGGTAAAGCTACTAAAATTGCCAATGGAGTAGGAATAATAGCGGAGGTAGATTATTCTAGGATTAAGACTAGATTAGACCAAGGTTGGATAGACAAATCCTTTGATAATTTGGAAGAATTATTCCATTATGCAGAAAAAGCCAAAGATAGCAAAGAATCAACAGCCTTGGCCTATCATGGAAATATAGTAGATTTACTAGAATATACAGTGGAAAACAATATTCATATAGAACTACTTTCAGACCAGACTTCTTGTCATGCTCCTTATGATGGTGGATATTGTCCACAGGGATTAACCTTTGAAGAAAGAACGGAATTGTTAAATACAAACAAAGCTAAATTCATAGAAGAAGTAAATAAATCCCTAATACATCATTTTAATTTGATCAAAACCCTAGTAGAAAGGGGGGGAACTTACTTTTCGATTATGGCAATAGTTTCATGAAAGCTGTATATGATGCAGGAGCCAAAGAAATCTCTAAAACGGTATAGACGAATCTGAAGGCTTTATATTCCCATCCTATGTAGAAGATATTATGGGACCAATGTTATTTGATTATGGTTATGGACCCTTTAGATGGGTATGTTTAAGTGGAAAGCATGAAGATTTAATTAAAACAGATAAAGCAGCCATGGATTGTATAGACCTAATAAAAGGGGACAAGATAGGGATAACTATATATGGATAAGAGATGCAGAAAAAAAATCAATTAGTAGTAGGTACCCAAGCTAGAATCCTCTATCAAGATGCCTAGGTAGAACTAAAATAGCCTTGAAATTTAACGAAATGGTTAGAAATGGAGAAATAGGACCTGTAATGCTAGGTAGAGATCATCACGATACTGGCGGTACAGATTCACCCTTTAGAGAAACTTCAAATATAAAAGATGGAAGCAATATTATGGCAGATATGGCAACTCAATGTTTTGCAGGAAATGCAGCTAGGGGTATGAGTCTCATAGCTTTACACAATGGTGGAGGCGTAGGAATAGGTAAATCCATTAATGGAGGATTTGGAATGGTATTAGATGGAAGTGAAAGAGTAGATAATATATTAAAAACTGCTATGCCTTGGGATGTAATGGGGGGGGAGTAGCCAGAAGAGCTTGGGCTAGAAACCAAAACTCCATAGAAACCTGTATGGAATATAATGAACTTCATAAGGATACAGACCATATAACTATACCCTATGTAGCAAATAGTGAATTAGTAGAAAGATTAGTAGAAGAAAAAAAACAGAGTAGGTGAATAAAATGAAAGCTACTTTAGTAATAAAAAATATAAGTAATTTAATTACCTTAAAAGGTGAAAACAAGCCTCGGACTGGAGAAAGCCTTAAGGATATTGGCATAATTAATGATGGCATCTTAGCAGCAAATAGGGATAAAATCATATATATAGGAGAAGGAAAACTACCTGAAAGTATAGAAACAGATGAAAATACATTATTTATAGATGCTAAAGGAAAAACAGTAACTCCAGGTTTAGTAGATTCTCATACGCATTTAGTCCATGGAGGCTCTAGGGAAAATGAATTAGCTATGAAGTTAAAGGGAGTAAGTTATTTAGATATCTTAGGAGCAGGGGGGGAGGAATTCATAGTACAGTTACATCTACTAAAAATGCCAGCTTTAATGAATTATATAATAAAGCAAAGAAAAGCTTAGATACCATGTTAAGCTATGGCATTACCACAGTAGAGGCTAAATCTGGATATGGTATAGATGATTTTCAAACAGAACTAAAGCAAATGGAAGTAGCTAAAAAGTTAAATGAGGATCACCCAGTAGATGTAGTGTCTACTTTTATGGCTGCCCATGCCATACCAATGGAATATAAGGATGATCCAGATAGGTTTGTAGACATAATAATAGATGAAATGTTACCAGTTGTAGCAAAAGAAAAATTGGCTAAATTTTGCGATGTCTTTTGTGAGGAAGGAGTATTTACCATAGATCAATCTAGAAAAATACTTTTAGCAGCAAAGGAAATAGGTATAGAAGCTAAACTCCATGCAGATGAAATAAAACCCTTAGGTGGAGCAGAACTAGCTGCAGAAATAGGATGTATATCAGCTGATCATTTAATAGGAGCCAGTGACCAAGGAATAGAAAAGATGGCTGAAAGAAAGGTTGTAGCCAATCTTTTACCAGGAACTAGTTTTAACCTTCAAACAGGAAATTTTGCTAGAGCCAGATATATGATAGAAAAGGGAGTGCCAGTAGCCTTATCTACAGATTACAATCCAGGAAGTTGTCCTACGGAAAATATTCAATTGATTATGAGCTTTGCATCATTAATAATGAAGATGACTCCAGAAGAAGTAATTACAGGAGTAACTATAAATGGTGCTGCATCCTTAGGATTAGAAGATACCATAGGCAGTTTAGAATTAGGGAAAAAAAAGCAGATATAGTAATATTTGACACTCCAAATTTAGAATATATAATATACCATTTTGGAATCAATCACACAGATAAAGTAATTAAAGATGGAATATTGGTTTATAATAAAGAAAACTATATTTAATGTAGTTTTCTTTATTTAGAAAGGAAGACGAAATACTAATGATAAAAGAACTTATAAAAGCATTTATGCTAGTTTTTGCAGCAGAAATGGGAGATAAAACACAAATCATAGCCATGACCTTTGCTACCCAATATATGGTAAAAGAGGTAATATCAGGAGTAGCCTTAGGTGTAATATTTAACCATGGATTAGCCATTATACTAGGTAGATATTTATCTACCTTAGTACCTATGGACTTTATTCAAATCATAGCAGGATTTATGTTTGTAATATTTGGTATAATGGCTTTAAAAGATGAAGATATGGATAAATTAGAAGAAGACAAGGGGGGGATGAGTCCAGTACTTACAGTAGCCTTAGCTTTTTCATTGGAGAATTAGGAGATAAAACCCAATTAACAGCTATGACTCTATCTACTGAAGGAAACTATCCACTATTTATCTTAATGGGAACCACCTTAGCTATGATGGCAACCAGTAGCCTGGGCATATTTGTAGGTAGTAAAATAGGCGACAAGATACCAGAAGTATTTATAAAAATAGCCTCTTCCTTTGTATTTTTATTTTTGGTATTTTTAAACTATTTAATGTTTTACCAAAGGAATATTTAAGTGTCCTTAACGCAAGCATTTTTCTTTTAACTATATCCCTTGTAGAAATCCTATTAATTAAAAAAACTAATAAAAGTAAAAGCCATAGAAGGAACCCAATCACCATTAAAAGTAGCTGCTGCACGATTATACAAGCAAACAGAAACTTTAAAACAATCCCTAGATAGTATTTGTTTAGGAGAAGATAAATGTGGAACATGTTCAGGAAAAGCCTGTTTAATAGGATATATTAGACTTATACTAAAGGAAGCAAGAGAGAATGAAAACTATTATAAGCATTTCAATATGGATGTAGATAAATTTATAAAAAAAAGACTATGATAAAGATACAGTTATGGAATCCCTTGCATTAGTAATAGCAGATTATGAAAAGTATGGCTGGGAAAATGATGAGGACTTCATAATAAACAAAATCAAGAAATCTTTAGAATATATTTTGTTTGGAAAATCCATAGATAATATCTTGGAACCAAAGGAATATATAGATAAAGTAAAAAAAACAAGATAAAATTTTAGGTGAGCAGTTGGATAAGAAGGTATCTTATTATCTAAGGAGTGTACATTAAACAATGCAAATTATTAATATGGTGATTGCTGATGATCATGTATTATTTAGGGAAGGGATTAAGTCCATAGTTGAAGGTCACAAGGATATAAAAGTTGTATCTGAAGCTAATAATGGTATAGAGGTAGTAGAAGCTGCAAATATGTACAAGCCTAATATAATTTTATTAGATATTAGGATGCCAAAGATGAATGGATTAGAAGCCTTAAGAAGGATAAAGGACTTAGGTATAAAAAGCAAAGTAATTATTCTTTCATCCTATTCCAATAAAAACTATATAATAGATGCAATAAAAATAGGGGCCAATGGATATTTAACAAAGGATTGCACATCAGCCAATTTAATGAAAGCCATTAGAAATGTAAGTATAGGTGGCAATTATCTTCATCCTTCGTTGGCTATGATATTAAAGGAAATGGGAAATAAAGAAGATGAAATAAGTATAGATATCCATAAAATAGATCTTTTATCTAAAAGGGAATATGAAATCCTATATTTAATAGCCCGGGGATACTCCAACGAGGAAATAGGAAAGAAATTATTTATAAGCGAAAAACTGTAAAAAAAATCACATTACAAATATTTATAAAAGATAGAAGTAGAAGATAGAGTTCAAGCTGTTATATTCGCCTATAATCAGGGTATAATAGAAGTGGAGAAAAATTTCAAACAGGGTATTGACTCTTTTAAAATAAAATGCTAATATATATAAGCTGAGTGGGGGGGAACACTAAGCAGTAAACAATAAAAAAATGTTGTTGACAAAATCAAAAATCCGTGTATAGTATTAAATTGTCAGCTGAGTTTTCTAAGAAGAAAATCTTAGAAAATAAGAAAAAAAACAGTTGACAAAAAAAGTAAGATTTGCTATACTATATAAGTCCCTTCAAAAAAAATG